>CHCFD05601__coassemble_438_pt1 | contig 53316 bp, 64 predicted proteins | sample CHCFD05601__metabat2_high_PE_005 | metagenome-assembled genome bin CHCFD05601
TTGCGGATCTTGATCTTCTACATCGGGGCGATCTTTGTGATTGTTACGATCTACCCGTGGAACCAACTCAGTTCCCTTGGCTCGCCATTTGTATCCACCTTTGCTAAGGTTGGGATCACGGCCGCGGCGTCGATCATTAACTTCGTGGTCTTAACGGCGGCCTTGTCCGGGGCGAACTCGGGGATTTACTCGTCCAGTCGGATGCTCTTTAAATTGGCCCACGAAGGCGATGCGCCCAAACTCTTTGGTCGCCTGTCCAAGCGGATTGTCCCAGACGCGGCGATCTTAGGAATCTCTGGGGGGATTTTGCTTGGCTTTATCATTGACTTGATTGCCGCTTCGCAAAACAAGTCGATGTCAGATCTGTTCGTGATCGTCTTTTCTTCGTCGGTCTTGCCAGGGATGATTCCGTGGTTTGTGATTCTGTTGGCGGAATTGAAGTTCCGCAAGCACAATCCGGACCTGATGGTTGACCACCCCTTTAAATTACCGCTGTACCCGTTCTCAAATTACTTTGCGATCGTGGCCCTGTTGGTAATTGTGGCCTTCATGTTTGTGAATCCGGATACCCGGGTCTCGGTGATTGCCGGGTTGGCCGTCTTGGTGGTGGCCACGGCGGTTTACTTGATTCGTTACCGGGGCAACTTGCGCAAGGAAAATTAATGATGATCAGCAGTCGGCCTTCGTTTTTGGGCGGGCTGCTTTTTTGGAGGAAAAAAGATGTTTAATGAAATTCATCACCTGGCCATCATTGGCAGCGATTATGCGAAAAGCAAGCATTTTTACGTTGATTTACTAGGGTTTACTCTCATCCGGGAAAATTACCGGCCCGATCGGGGTGATTACAAGCTGGACCTGGCCTGCGGCGACCAAGAAATCGAACTCTTTATTCGCCCCGAGGCACCCCAGCGGCCCTCGTATCCCGAAGCCTTGGGCCTGCGTCACCTGGCCTTTCGCGTGGCGGATGTCGCGGCGACCGTGCAAGCCTTGACGGCGAAGGGGATTGAAACGGAACCGATCCGGGTCGATCCCTTTACCCACGGCAAAATGACCTTTTTCTTTGATCCGGATGGCTTGCCGCTGGAAATTCACGAATAACGGGGATTTGCAACCGTTCTCACCGTCCGCAGCACCGCAAAGCGTGGTAAACTCGGTAGGGAAATTAATTTTGAGGTGATGCAATTGGAGCGCCGGCGCTTTTACAGTCCTAATTACGGTAACAGCCGCCAGATCGGGCGGGCAATTATGATTGGCCTAGTCACAGGGCTAGTGGTGAGTTTCTTTCGTTTGAGTATTCAATGGGGGTTGACGGGGGTTCAGACCGCCTTTGGTTACTTTCACCATCACCCGTGGGGCTTGCTGCCCTGGACGGTGGGCTCAATCATTTTAGCCTTGCTGCTGGGCTATCTGACCCAACACTATCCGAACATCAAGGGTTCCGGGATTCCTCAGGTCGAAGGTCAATTAATGGGGCAGTTTGAAGAAGCCTGGTGGCCAGTGCTATGGCGGAAATTCTTTGGCGGGATCTTGAGTATTGGTTCTGGTCTGTTCTTGGGCCGGGAAGGGCCTTCGATCCAGCTGGGGGCGACCGTTGGCCAGGGGATTGCTGAACATGGGCAGGTCACGCCGGTTGAGCGCCGGGTCGGGATTGCCAGCGGGGCGGCCGCGGGTCTGTCGGCTGCCTTTAATGCCCCGATTGCATCATCAATGTTTATCCTCGAAGAGGTTTACCATAATTTTTCGCCCTTGGTTTGGCTGTCGGTCTTCATCAGTGCCCTGTGTGCCAACCTGGTTTCGATGCAATTCTTTGGCTTAAAACCGGATTTAAACGTTCCGCACGAAAGCGTCTTTCCGCTGGCTCAGTACTGGCAATTAGTGGTCTTGGGCTTGTTGTTGGGGCTTTTGGGCCGCTTGTACCAGCTGGTGATCTTAAACTTGGGGGCCTGGACGCGGCGGCTGAAGTGGCTCAAGCCGGCTTGGTACCCGGTGATTCCCTTTGTCCTGGTAATTCCGATTGCCTGGCTCTGGCCGCAAACCCTGGGTGGGGGGAACGAATTGATTGTGGGGCTCGCCCAAATGCAGCCCGGCTTGCTGTGGTTGGTGTGGTTGTTTGTCCTGCGGTTCGTCTTTTCCATGCTTTCATACGCCTCGGAGCTACCCGGGGGGATCTTTTTGCCGATCCTGACCTTGGGGGCAGTTTTTGGGGCGGTGTACAGCGCGGGGATGGCGCAGCTGGGGCTGCTCCCGCTGCACTACCTGCCTAATTACGTGATCTACGCGATGGCGGGCTACTTTGCCTGCATTTCTAAGGCGCCCTTTACGGCGATCCTGTTGATTACCGAAATGGTCGGGACGATGGCGCACTTAATGCCGTTAGCGGTGGTCGCGATTATCGCCTACTTGGTCGATGACCTCTTGGGCGGGCGGCCGGTTTACTACGCGATGTTTGAAAACTTCATTCACCAGCGGCCCCACGCCAAATTGCGTGGCTTGACCCAAATGACGACGACCATCTTTGCCGGGGCGCAGCTCGACGGGATGGCGATCAAGGACTTTGCCTGGCCGGTGGGGAGTTTGGTTCTGGCGGTGTACCGGGGAGAAGATCAATTGGTCCCGCGGGGGGATACCAAGCTGCAAGTTGGTGACACCCTGGTGATTCAATTAACCGGGGCCCAGCACTTGCAAGAACAAGCGCAAATTAACGCCGCGGCCCACCAGAGTGCCTGCAAATAAACAACTGCCCCCGCCGGAACAACTCCGGCGGGGGCAGTTGGGCTTTATGCTGCTGGGGGTTTCAATTGGCGCACCAGTAACAGTAAGCAGCCGGTGGCCAAGAGACAGTAAAATTCGGCGTTCCAACCGAGCGCGGGCAGACCAAAGTGTTCTAAAGTCTGGGCCGCGCTCAATGAGGCAATCGCAATGCCAACGTTATAGAAAATCGCGTTTAATGAGGAGGCTAAGGTGACCGCCGCCGGGTGGGCCTGGTTGGCCCGGTTCAAAAAGAAGACCTGGGCCGGGGCACTAAAGAGGGGGATCAAAAAGCCCATCAGCAAGAGCACCGTCAGCCCCCCGAGCTGACTACGCATTAACGGCGCGAAGAGGGCCAGACAGCTGATTTGCAGGATGTAGACGGGGATCAGCCGCCTCATACCGTTTTTGGCCGCCAGCCGGCCCGACAAAATACTGCTGAGCACGTCTAAGATTCCCAGTACGGCTAAAATGATGGTCAAAGCAGTGACACTAAAGCCCAGCATATCCTGGAGCAAGGGCCGAATGTAAGTGTAGTAACCGTACAAGGTGGCCGCCCCAAAGGTCACGAACCCAATTCCCAGCCAAATTTGCCGGTCGCCAAACAGTTTTAACTGGGCCTTGATGCTGCCGGGGGTCCCGGGCAGGTGGTGGGGGACCAAGAAGACGGTTGCCACAGCCACAACGGCGGTGACGGCGGTCACCAGGTAGAACGCCGCTTGCCAGTGCCAATGGGCGGCAATAAAGGTCCCAAGCGGCACCCCGGCGACACTGGCAATCCCAAAGCCGGTGTAAATCCACGCCACAATCTGGGAACCACTGGCTTGGTTCGGCGCCAGATCATAAGCAATGACCAGCAGCAAGGATTCCAGTAAGCCGGCGACCGAGGCGGTCAAGATCCGGGCCAACAAGAGCCAGTTAAAGCTCGGCGCCCAGCAACTGATTACGGTCCCGACCAAAAAGACGCCCAGTAAGGTCAGCAACAATTTGAAGCGATCAAAGCGGGCGGTGGCCATCGTGATGATCGGGGTCAGCAGGGCGTAGGTCCAGGCAAAGGCTGACACCAGCCAGGCGATCTGGGCCAAGGATTCGTGAAATGAATTGGCGATCAAGGATAAATTCCCGACAATCATAAACTCATTACAACCGAGCATAAAAGAAATTAAGACAAAATCGGCCGTCAATAAGCGCAGACGGCCGGTTGAAATGGTCGTCAAAATAAAACCTCCAATCTTTTTTCTAACTATCTTCATTGTACGGGATTTTCGTGGGCGGTGCCAATTTTGGCAGTTAAATTAGGCAAACGTCCAGAAATATGGTATGATCATTAGGATATGTTGTGGTTGAAATTAGGAGGAAATATTCAATGTTAATGACCCTCTTCTTGATCGACTGCGTGGTCCTAATTGCTTGCGTAATGATGCAGCCAGCAAAGACTGATAATGATGCGATGTCCGCTTTGACCGGTGGGTCCGGGGATTTATTCTCCCGGCGGAAAGCGCGGGGCTTTGAAGCCGTAATGCAGATTGTCACCACCATCGTGGGGGCGCTCTTCTTTATCTTGGCGCTGGCGATCATCTACACGTCATCACATTAGCCGTCGCGTCGAACATAAGAAATATTGCACGAAGAGGCTGTGGCAGTTGTCACGGCCTTTTATGATGAATGAACAACCGAGAGGAATCTTTAATGACAGATTTACAAGAACAGATTTTAAAAGTCTTGGGTCTTAACCCAACGATCAGTCTGTCGGCAGAAAAAATTGGCCGCCTGATCAAAAAAGCCTCGGCAGATGATTTTACCCCCTTGGTCCAGGCCCTGGCCAAATTAGAGCGGGAAGGCTTGGTAGAAGTCACGGATCAAGGCGAATTTAAGCTGGTTCCCCAACAAGAAGAAATCGTGGGGGTCTTCCACGCCAATCCGAAGGGCTTTGGCTTTGTCGCTTATGATGATGATTTGCCGGATATTTACGTCAATCCGGACCACACGGCCCACGCCTTGAACGGCGACCAGGTTAAGGTAAAGATCTTGCGGGCCGGGGATCCGACCAAGGACCAAGGACCAGAGGGGGCCGTGACCGAAATTCTTGAACACCACTATGATCACGTGGTGGGGGAATTTAAGCACCTGACGATGGGCAACTTCATTGGGGAAATCCTCCTCAAGGACAAGAAGCTGACCAATTACCGCTTCTACGTGACCGACCAAGGCCTTAATCCCCAGGATAATGAAGTCGTCACCGCTACGATTACCAATTACCCGAGTGACGAGGCCCCCGAAATTATGACCGGGGCCGTAACCGAGGTAATTGGGGACAAAGATGAGCCGGGGATTGACATCCTGTCAGTGGTCTACGCTCACGATGTGCCCCACGAATTTCCCCAGGAAGTAATGGACCAGGCCAACGCAATTCCGCTGACGGTACAACCCGAAGAAAAAGTCGGCCGCCGCGATTTGACCGACCAGCCCTTGGTCACGATCGACAGCATTGAATCCAAGGACTTGGACGACGCCGTGGTAGCGTGGCAGCTGCCCAACGGCAATTACCACTTAGGGGTCCACATTGCGGACGTCTCGCATTACGTTAAGCCGGGGACGCCGTTGGATCAAGAGGCCTATAAGCGGGGGACGTCGGTTTACTTGACCGACCGGGTCATTCCGATGTTGCCGAAGCGTTTATCAAACGGGATTTGTTCCTTGAACCCGAACGAAGAACGGTTGGCGATGTCGTGTGAAATGGAAATCAACCCGCAAGGTGAAGTGGTCAAAGAAGAAATCTTCCCGTCGGTGATCCGTTCGCACGCCCGGATGACCTACAAGGCGGTTAATAAGATCTTAGAGGCGCACGACGAAAAGACCCGGGCCCAGTACGCCGAATTAGTGCCGATGTTTGAAACCATGGCCGACTTGCACCGGATCTTGCTCAAGCACCGGCACCAACGGGGCGCGATCGACTTTGAAGCACCGGAAGCCAAGATTATTGTGGATGAGACCGGCCACCCGATCGACATTGAATTGCGCGACCGGGGCTTGTCGGAACGGATGATTGAATCCTTTATGCTGGCCGCCAACGAAACGGTGGCAGAGCACTACTTTAAACTCCACGTTCCCTTCCTCTACCGGATCCACGAGACCCCGGATGCAGAACGGTTAAAGAGTTTTGCGGAATTCCTGTCGGTCTTTGGGATCCAAATGAAGGGGGACTTAAGTGCCGCTTCGCCAAAGATGCTGCAAAAGGTCTTAAAGGACGTGGCCGGGACCCCCGAAGAGCAAATGGTGCAGGTAATGATGCTGCGCAGCATGCAGCAAGCCAAGTATGCGGACGAAGAAGTCGGCCACTTTGGCTTGGGCGCCAAGTACTATACCCACTTTACTTCACCGATTCGGCGGTACCCGGATACCACCGTTCACCGCTTGATTCGCTGGTACGCGGAACACGGTACCGATGCGGCGGCTAAGGCCAAGTACGAACCCGTGCTGGGCGAAATCGCTGAACACACTTCAATGGCTGAACGCCGCGGGATTGACACCGAACGTGACGTTGACAGCATGAAGAAGGCGGAATACATGGAAGACCACGTGGGCGAAACCTTTGACGCGGTCGTGTCTTCCGTCATGAAGTTTGGTTTGTTTGTGGCCTTAGAGAATACGGTGGAAGGTCTGATCCACATCAGTGCGATGCAAGATGATTTCTACGAATACATCGAAAAGCACATGGCCTTGGTCGGGCGGCGCAACCACCACATCTTCCAAATTGGCCAGCCGGTCAAGGTAAAGCTGTTGCGGGTCGACAAGGACCAACGCGAAGTTGACTTTGAACTGGTTAACCCGGGTGAAGCGCCCGTTACTAAGCTGCGGGCGCCCCGCCAAGATGACCGGCGCGGTGGTGGCCGCAACCGGCGGCGCAACAATGACCGGCGTGATCACCGTCGGCATGATGATCATTCCCGCTCTGATCGGCGCCGGGACAATGGGGATCGGAACAGTTACCAAATCAACCGCGGTCAAACCCGCCACAAGGGGGATCGGGAGCCGGGGCAACGGCGCCGGCGTCACCGTTAAATTGAACCAACTTGCAACGTTGAAAGGAGGTTTCAGCGATGGCTCAAAAGAAAAAAGCCGCGTTAGATGCCAATTTAGTGGCCCAAAATAAAAAGGCCCGCCATGATTACGCGATCACGGCGACGTACGAAGCCGGCTTGGTCCTAACCGGGACGGAGATCAAGTCGGTCCGGGCCCGGCGGGTCCAACTTAAGGACGGCTACGCCCAGTTTCATAACGGCGAGCTGTGGCTGATGAACGTCCACATTAACGAGTATAGCAATGGGAATGTTTTTAACCACGATCCCTTGCGCAACCGGAAACTTTTGTTGCACAAAAAAGAGTTGCAAAAGTTGCGGGCGACGCTCACTACTAAAGGAGTGACCTTAGTGCCATTAAAGATGTACCTTAAGCACGGCTTTGCCAAGGTCTTGTTAGGGGTCGCCAAGGGGAAGCATGAGTACGATAAGCGCAATGATATCAAGCGGCGGGAACAAGAACGCCAAATCGAGCGCGTTTTAAAGCATTACTAACCAAACAACGGCGATTTCTCCAAGTTCGAGAAATCGCCGTTGTTTAAGTTAGTGTAATTTTTGCCAGTGACAGTCACGGAGGGTCGTGCCCATTGACAGGCCTGGTTCAGCTTGGGGGCGCCACTTGAATTTGCGGCGCAATGGCTGGGGATCCGGCCGTTTGGCCCAGTGGTTCAAGACGCACGCCACTAGGATTGCCAAGGGTTCGTCTTGGGGGTGGTTAATCGTAATGGCCAAAAAAGAGGCACCGGTCTCAGCGGCGGGTTCCATGGCAAAGACCTGGTGGCTGCCCTTGAAGACGCGGTAGTGATTGGTGAGGGCATTGCCGACAATGACCCAATTCAAGCCCCGGATGTAGACGACTTCCCGCACAAAGCCCAGGGATTTGCCAACGACGCCGACTTTTTGGTGGTTGACATAGAGGGCGAACTTGGGCAAGAGCCCTAACGACAGTTGGCTGACTTCGGCGAGTAGATCGCCGCACATGTTGTACAAGGAGAGGGCATCTTGCCGCAAGCCCCATTTACCGGCTAAGAGGTAGGCGGCTTGGTTGTTTTCATCGTGAATCACCGTGGCTGGTTGACGATCAGTAGCGTGATCCCGCATGTAGAGCGTTCGCACGGGAGTGCCTCCTTTCATTGGCTGATTACCTTGTATTTTATCAGTGTCCGCTGATTTTGAACAGCCTGTCAGCGGTTTCATCTTTTCTCCCGTCCCGCGCAGAAGTATGCTAAAATTAAAAGCGAGGTGCATGATTTTGAAACAATTGATTCATAATGATTGGTGGCCCGTCTTGGCGCCCCAATTTGAAAGTCCAACTTATCAACATTTGCATGATTTTTTGGTTCACGAGTACACCACTCAAACGATTTATCCGGAAATGCATCACATTTTTACGGCGTTTGAGTGGACCCCGTTTTCGCAGGTTAAGGTAGTGATCTTGGGCCAAGACCCGTACCACGGTCCGCACCAGGCGCACGGGTTAAGCTTTTCCGTCTTGCCGGGGGTGGCGATTCCGCCGTCCTTACAAAACATTTATAAGGAGCTGCAAGCGGACTTGGGCTATCCCCCGGTCAACCACGGTTACTTAAAAAAGTGGGCTGAGCAGGGGGTCTTGCTTTTGAACTCGGTATTGACGGTCCGGGCCGGTCAAGCCTACTCGCACCAAGGTAAGGGGTGGGAAGCGCTGACCGATGCGGCAATTATGGCCTTGTCCAAACGGCCGCAACCCGTCGTCTTCATCCTGTGGGGGAAGGCAGCCCAACGCAAGAAGCAGTTGATTGATTTGGACACGAATCTGGTTTTGGAATCCGCCCACCCCAGTCCCCTGTCAGCCTACCGGGGCTTCTTTGGTTCGCGACCGTTCTCAAGGACTAATCAAGCCCTGGTGGCGATGGGAGAAACGCCAATTGATTGGCAGTTGCCAGCGACCGTTGATGGTGAAGCGTAGGAAGAAAAGGAGTCTTTGCAATGGATATTTTTGAAAAGTTAGCACAAGATTTAAAGGGCCAAGGCCGGCGGATCGTTTTCCCGGAAGGCAGTGACAAGCGGATTATGGGGGCGGCCGTGCGGCTGAAGGCCGACGGGGTCGTGGACCCGGTCTTATTGGGGAACCAAGCTGAACTGAAGCAAGTGGCCAGTGAAAACAACTTTGATTTAAGTGGGATTGAAATCTTGGATCCCGCGACCTACCCGGCGGCTGACAAGCAAGCCATGCACGATGCTCTGCTGGAACGGCGCAAGGGGAAGAACACGCCGGAAGAAGTTGACCAAATGCTGACCGACGTTTCGTACTTTGGGACGATGCTCGTTTACTTAGGCAAGGTTGACGGGATGGTCTCAGGGGCGGTTCACTCAACGGGGGCCACGGTCCGTCCGGCCTTGCAAATTATTAAGACCAAGCCCGGCCAAAAGCGGATTTCGGGGGCCTTTATCATGCAAAAGGGTGAAGAACGCTACATCTTTGCCGACTGTGCCATCAACATCGAATTGGATGCGGAAACGATGGCGGCGGTGGCCTTACAAAGTGCGGAAACGGCGGAACTCTTCGGCTTAGACCCGAAGGTAGCGATGCTGTCCTTCTCGACCAAGGGCTCAGCCAAGGGTGAGATGGTAACCAAGGTCGCCGAAGCCACGAAGCTCGTGCAAGCCCAAGCCCCAACCTTAGCGGTGGACGGGGAATTACAATTTGATGCGGCCTTTGTTCCAGAAGTGGGGGCCCTCAAGGCGCCTGGTTCCAAGGTTGCCGGTCACGCCAACGTCTTTGTCTTCCCAAGTCTGGAAGCGGGGAACATTGGTTACAAGATTGCCCAACGGTTTGGTGGTTTTGAAGCCGTGGGCCCAATTTTGCAAGGGTTAAACGCCCCAATTGCCGACCTTTCCCGGGGCACGAGTGAAGAAGACGTCTACAAGGTCGCTTTGATTACGGCGGCCCAGGTTAAGTAGGGTGACGGGCGTGAAGATTGCATTAGCAAATCGGGAAGCAACCATGGCCTTGGGCCGCCGCTTGGCCCCGCTGTTGCAAGCCGGGGACGTTTTGGTCTTAAATGGTGACCTGGGGGCAGGCAAAACCACCTTTACGAAGGGATTGGCCGCCGGTCTAGGGATCCAACAGATGATCAAGAGTCCGACCTTTACCATCATTCGTGAGTACCAAGGCGGCCGTTTGCCGCTTTACCACATGGACGTTTACCGCTTGGAAGCGGGCGGTGGCCAGGACTTGGGTTTGGAAGAATACTTTGATGGGGATGGAATCAGCGTGGTAGAGTGGGCCCAATTTGTGGCCGATGAATTGCCAACCGAATACTTATCCCTGACCTTTACCCGGACCGCGACGGAAAATGAGCGGCAGCTAACGGTGGTTCCCCATGGAACGCGCCTGACCCACGTGGTGGAGGAATGGCTCCATGGCTGAAGCAGAAATCACGATGCGCCTGGCACAACGCGCGGATGCGGCGGCCTTATTGGCCTTTTTGCAAGGCGTTGCTCCGGAAAGCGACGCAATTTTACTGCCCGGCTTGGACCACGTCACGGTCGCTGAAGAAGCGGTGCGGCTAAGTGCGGTGGCCGATCGCGACGATTGTTTGATTTTATTGGCCTGCTTGGGGCCCGAAATCGTCGGGGTGTTAACCATCATGAATCTGGCCGCCACGCCGGGGGTCGGTGAAATAGGATTAGTGATTGCCAAACGATACTGGCACCAAGGAATTGGGCGCTTGCTGATGGAAGAAGGCCAGTACTGGTTTGAAAATTACAGTACCTTGGACCAATTGATGTTGACGGTGTTTGAGCATAATATCTGGGGGAAAAAGCTGTACCAAGATATTGGCTTTCAGACGGTCGGGACCCTGCTGGAACCGGCGGCCGATGGGCAGGTCAAGCCGGCCACCAAGATGGTTTATCCTTAAAAAAGAGTAGCGCTGGGAGGGGCGGCCTTCCAGCGCTACTCTTGTTTTAGTGAACCGGTTTGATAAAGGGGGTTAATTTTTGGGGGCCAAATTGCCGCGCCTGGGTTAATAAAATATTGGCACAGGCTTGGGCATCATCTAAGGCGTTATGATGATGGTGCAATTCGATTTGCAAGGCGTCGGCCACCGTATTGAGCTTGTGGTTGGTCAGCTCCGGATACAGGGCCTGGCTGGTCCGCAGCGTATCCAAGGTCAGGTATTGCGCTGGGGCCAGGTTATAATGGGCCAACGTGTTCTTTAAGACACTGTTATCAAAGCTGGCGTTGTGGGCAACGACTAGTTTTTCCGGGGTAAAAAAGGAGTGGATGTGTTCCCACACCGCGGGAAAAGTCGGCGCATTGGCCACGTCCTGTTCATGGATGCCGTGGATTTGCACGTTCCGCCAGAAAAAAGGCGTTTGCGGGTTGATCAAGGTATAGAATTGATCCGTAATTTGACTGTCCCGGACCACGGTTAGGGCCAAGGAACAGGCACTGAACCGCTTGCCGGACGCGGTTTCAAAATCAATGGCGATAAAATTCATGTGGGCGCCTCCGTTTTTATTGCGTTAATTTAATAATAAAGCATTGGTGCCAGCCAGTGCAAACCGGATGCAATGGTATATAATGAAACGGTTAAACTTATCCTGCCCCGCGCGGGTGGGGACAGACAGAAAGGAATTAATGAGACATGACTTATCAATTAACGGCAGACACTTTTGCGGGCTTGACCTTATTGGCCAATGAACCGTTGGCCAAGTACACGCACACCAAGACGGGGGGCCCGGCGGACTGGTTGGTGTTCCCGGAAACGGTAGCCCAAGTGCAAGCAATTGTGACTTATGTCCATGACCACCAGATTCCATTAACGGTGTTGGGCAACGCCAGCAACTTAATCGTCAAGGACGGCGGGATTGCTGGGTTGGTCATGATTTTAACCAAGATGAAGCACATTGAAGTCCATGACACGATCGTCACGGCCCAAGCCGGGGCGGCTTACATTGATACGACGATTGTGGCGCGGGACCATCATTTGAGTGGCCTGGAATTTGCGGCCGGAATTCCTGGCAGTGTCGGGGGCGCCGTCTTTATGAATGCCGGAGCGTATGGCGGCGAAACCAAGCACGTGGTGAAGTCAGCCACGGTCCTGACCCCGGCCGGCGAAATCAAGACCCTGTCCAACCAAGAACTGGACTTTGGCTACCGGCACAGTGCGGTGCAAGACGACAACTTGGTCGTCTTGGCGGCCGATTTCCAACTGACGCCGGGGGATTTTGACCAGATCAAGGCCGAAATGGACGACCTGAATGCGCGCCGTGCGGCCAAGCAACCGTTGGAATTACCTTCATGTGGGAGTGTCTTTAAGCGCCCGACGGGTTACTTTGCTGGAAAATTGATTCATGATGCCGGCTTGCAAGGTTACACGGTGGGGGGCGCGCAAGTCTCCACCAAGCACGCGGGCTTTATTGTCAACATTGGGAACGGGACGGCCACGGATTACTTAGCGGTGATTCGGCATGTGCAAGCGACCGTGAAGGCCAAGTTTGGCGTGGACTTGGAAACGGAAGTCCGGATTATCGGTCGCGATTAGCCCGGTTTGGCCCGGCCAATAAAAGTGCTATAATGGGGCAGACAATTAAGCAGGGAGGAATGTGGAATGGATTGGATTGCGACACTCCTCACGTGGCGAAACTTAATCAGCCTGATTGATATTTTAGTGATTTGGCTGGTCATCTATGAATTGATGGTGCTGTTGAAGGGGACCCGCGCGGTGCAACTCTTCAAAGGGATTTTGATTATTATCGTCATCAAGTTGATTTCGTGGTACGTGGGCTTATCAACGGTGTCGTGGGTAATGGACCAAGTGATCAACTGGGGGGTAATTGCGATGGTAATTATCTTCCAGCCCGAAATTCGGCGGGGGTTGGAGCACCTGGGGCGGGGCACGATGTTGACGCGCAACCGGGTCGCCAACCAAGCTGAAGAGGAAATGATCAAGCAATTGGATCAAGCGATTCAGTACATGTCCAAGCGGCGGATTGGGGCGCTGATTGCGATTCAAATGGAGACCGGCTTAGAGGAATACATTGAGACCGGGATTCCCCTGGATGCCGAAATCACCGGGGCCCTGCTGATCAATACCTTTATTCCGAATACGCCGTTGCATGACGGGGCCGTGATCATCAAAAACAATCGGGTGGCCGTGGCGGCGGCCTACCTGCCGCTTTCGGACAGTAAACTGATTCCTAAGGAACTCGGGACGCGTCACCGGGCAGCCGTGGGAATTTCCGAAGTGACGGATGCGTTGACGATTGTAATCTCCGAAGAGACGGGGGAAGTCTCTCTGACCAAGGATAATGAGTTGTTGCGCAACATGTCGCAGAAGAATTACTTGAAGTTTTTGCGGGCGCAATTATATAAAGAAGAGGCTGGCAACCGGAATTTATTGACGGATTTGTTGACGCGCTTCAAGGGGGTTGGCAAGTGAAACAGCAAGAAAAGGGCTTTTTTAACAGTACCTGGTTTTACCGCATTATTTCCTTGATTTTGGCCTTGGTGCTGTTTATGTACGTCAATGGCAGCAAAGATGGCTTTTTGCGGCAAACGACACGGGATGGCAATACGACGGCGTTAATGTCGAATAAGACCGTCACGATGAAGATGCCGTTGGATTTGACGGTTGACAGTCAGCGCTACGTGGTTTCGGGGTATCCCCAATACGTGAAGGTCAAAATCAGTGGGCCAGCGGCGTTGGTGACGACGACGACCAATACCCAAAACTTTAAGGTGTACGCCAACCTGCGGGAGCTGGGCAGTGGCAAGCATACCGTAAAATTGAAGACCTCGGGCTTAAACGACGAGCTGCGCGCCACGATTAATCCGGCAACGATCGATGTGAATATTCAACCGCGCACGACGACGGTCAAACCAGTCGAGGTGCGCTTGAGTGCCAAGACGGTGAATGGCAACTATCGGGTTGGCACTCCCAAGGCCGCTTTGAATACCGTGCAAGTCACCGGGGCCAAAAGCGAGGTTAAACGGGTGGTCAAGGTGATTGCCATGGTGAATGTGCCTAAGGATGCTACCAGTGATTTGCATCGCCAGGTGACCTTGCAGGCGATTGACCGCCGCGGGCGGACGGTTAACGTGGTCGTCATGCCAAGTACCCTGAACGTGACGGTCCCGATTGACGCGGGCAAGGCGGCCAGTGAAACCAGCACCAGCAGCCAGGCGGCCAGTGAGACCTCGGCGTCGGCCAGTTCGGCGGCCGACCCAGCCGCGGCTGATCAGACCCAAACCAGTAAGGCGCAGACTAGTTCGAGCGTTAAAGCCAGCAGCAACAGTGAAGAATAATTAAAGTGCCCCGCCGGTCGTTTGGCAGGGGCTGAATTGGAGGAAATTCGTAATGAAGTTAAAATATTTTGGGACCGACGGGGTTCGCGGGGTTGCAAACCAAGAATTAAGTCCGGAATTGGCCTTTCGGGTGGGGCGTGCCGGGGGGTACGTCCTGACGCGGCACTCTGATCGGAAACGGCCTCAGGTGTTAGTATCACGGGATACCCGGATTTCGGGAGAGATGTTGGAAAGTGCCCTGATTGCCGGACTTTTATCGGTTGGGATTGAAGTCTTGCGCTTAGGGGTGGTGACGACCCCGGGGGTAGCTTATTTGGTCCGGGCCCAAGAAGCGGATGCCGGGGTGATGATTACGGCCTCGCACAACCCGATTGAATATAACGGGATCAAGTATTTTGGGAGTGACGGTTTCAAACTTTCTGATGAATTAGAATACGAAATTGAACAGCTCTTGGATGCGCCCGCCGATGAACTGCCTCGTCCCGCCGCGGCCGGGTTGGGGGTCGTGGATGATTATAAAGAAGGCGCCTTAAAGTATACGTCCTTCTTGGAACAAACGATTGCTACGGATCTGACCGGGTTAAAGGTGGTCGTTGATGCGGCAAATGGGGCAACGAGCGGCTTTATTGCCAATTTATTTGCTGACCTAAATGTTGACTTGATTCCGATTCATGATCAACCAGATGGTTTGAATACGAACTTAGATTGTGGTTCAACGCACCCGGCCAGCTTACAAGCCGCCGTGGTTGAACACCAAGCTGATCTAGGGATTGCCTTTGATGGGGATGGCGACCGGTGTATTGCCGTTGACCACGAAGGCAAGCTGGTTGATGGTGACAAGATCATGTACATTTGCGGCAAGAACATGGAAGAAAACGGTCGCTTAAAACAAGACACGGTCGTTACAACGGTCATGAGCAACTTGGGGATGTACAAGGCACTGGAAGCGCACGGCATGAAGAGCGTCAAGACCAAGGTGGGGGATCGCTACGTGGTTGAAGAAATGCTCAAGCACGGCTACAACCTCGGGGGCGAACAATCCGGTCACATTATCTTCTTGGATCACAATACGACGGGGGATGGGATGCTAACGGCCTTGCAATTGCTGCAAGTGGTTAAGTCCACGGGGCGGACGCTCAAGGACTTAGCGGCCGAGGTGACCACTTATCCGCAAGAATTGGTCAACATCACGGTCGCGGATAAGGAAGCGGCAATGACCAATCCCCAATTGCAAGCGATTATCGCCGAAGTGGAAACGGAAATGAATGGTGACGGCCGGATCTTGGTGCGGCCAAGCGGGACGGAACCGCTCTTGCGGATCATGGCCGAAGCGCCAACCAAGGAATTGGTGCACGATTACGTCAGCCGGATTGCGGCGGTCGCTGAAGCTGAATTTAAATAAAACCAAGCGATGTGGCGGGAAAGGCAGCGGCCTTCCCGCTTTTTTCGTGGGTAAGCACGCCTAGACCACCTGACCATTCGTCGCTAGACCAATTAAAGAGAGATTATTTGACAAGCGTTAATAAACCCACTAATATACTAAGAGTTAGTGGATTAAATTAAACAAATTGGTTTGGAGAACTGATCTATACCAATAGAAAAGGATGGAAAAGCATTATGTGTGGAATTGTTGGGGTTACGGGGACTGATAAGTCAGTCGCCATCCTGATTGATGGTTTAAAGCGCTTGGAATACCGGGGGTATGATTCCGCTGGGATTTACGTTAACGATCAAGCAGGGCATGATTTTTTGATTAAGCGCGCGGGGCGGATTGCCAACTTGGAAGGGGCCTTAACGCCTGAAGTACAAGGCTTGGCCGGAATTGGCCATACCCGGTGGGCCACCCACGGGGAACCGAACCAAGCCAATGCGCACCCGCAATACTCGGCGGACCAACGCTTCTACTTGGTTCACAACGGGGTGATTGAAAACTACAAGGATCTTAAAGCAGAATACTTAAGTGATGTTCAATTTAAGAGCCAAACTGACACCGAAGTCATTGTCCAATTGGTAGACAAGTTTGTGACCGCCTACGAAATGGATACCAAGGCGGCCCTGTTGAAGGTTTTGCGTTTGATCTCGCGGGATTCTTCGTACGCGTTTGCCCTGATGGACCGCGAACAACCAGATACCTTGTACGTGGCCAAGAATAAGAGTCCGCTCTTGGTCGGGATTGGCCAAGGTTACAACATGGTGGGGTCCGATGCGATTTCGATGTTGAAGCAAACCAATGAATTCATGGAAATCGAAGACCATGAATTGGTCATCGTCAAGCCTGATCACGTGACGATTGAAAGCTTCACGAATGAAGAAAAGCACCGGGATACCTTTACGGTCGACATGGATCCGGATGCGGCCGACAAGGGCGCTTACCCCTTCTACATGCTCAAGGAAATCGATGAACAACCAGCGGTAATGCGGCGCCTGGTCCAAGAATACTTGGGGGCGGATGGGCACCCTCAAATTGATACCGAACTGTTGGCCCAAATGAAGGCTGCCGACCACCTCTACATTATTGGGGCGGGGACCAGCTACCACGCTGGCTTGATTGGGGCCCGCTTGTTTGAACGGTTGGCACAAGTTCCAACGACGGTTCACATTTCATCCGAATTTGCTTATGAACAACCTCTGTTGAGTGATAACCCATTCTTTATTTTCCTTTCCCAAAGTGGGGAAACGGCGGACAGCCGGGAAGTGCTGGTGCACGTCAACGAAAATCATTGGCCAAGCCTGACGATTACCAATGTTGATAAGTCGACCCTGTCCCGGGAAGCTACCCACACCCTCTTGTTGTACGCGGGGCCAGAAATTGCCGTGGCCTCCACCAAGGCCTACACGGCCCAAGTGGCGGTTCAAGCGATCTTAGCCAAGGCCTTAGGTGAATTTGTGGGTAATCAAGCGGCCCAAAGCTTTGATATCAAGGATGAATTGGCCAAGGTTGCCAATGGGATGCAAGCCTTGGTTGACAGCAAGGAAGAGATTGAAGCAATTGCGGCCAATGCACTGGCTAAGCCACGCAATGCCTTTTACATTGGGCGGGGGATTGACTGGGCAGTTTCCCTGGAAGCGGCGCTGAAGTTAAAGGAAATCTCCTACGTGCAAGCAGAAGGCTTTGCTTCGGGCGAATTAAAGCACGGGACGATTGCTTTGATTGAAAAGGACACGCCGGTGGTCGGGATTATCACCCAGGACCGCACGGCCGGCTTGACCCGGAGCAACTTAGAAGAAACGGCGGCCCGGGGGGCCAATGTCTTAACGATCGCTGCGCGCCACTTAGCCAAGGAAGACGATGCGATCATCTTGCCGGATGTTGATCCAATGATTGCCCCGCTCTTAAGTGTCGTGCCAGCACAACTGTTGGCCTACTACACCAGCCTGGGCAAGGGCTTGGATGTTGATAAGCCGCGGAACTTAGCGAAGAGTGTGACGGTGCAATAATTTATTGATCTGATCGCATAGAAAACAACCTAAGAAACTATCTTTTCGGCTAAATCTTAGCAAGTAGCAACAAAAAAAGCGCTAGAAATCAACGTTTTCAGTAACGTGGTTTCTAGCGCTTTTGAATTTTTAAGACTTTTTTCCCAACTTCTTTTTGTGTGTTAATCGGGATCCTTAAGCGACTTGCCCGCCCGGGTGGCCTGGAAGCCCTTGAAGACGGCAGTAATCGTCTGGTACTCGGCGTTGCTTAAGGCAACGTTCATTGCTTGGGCGTTGGCCTCGACTTGCTGAGCCCGTTTGGCCCCGGGAATCACGGCGCTGATCAATGGGTTTTGCAAGTACCAAGCCAAGATGACCTGGGTGACGGTGGCGTTGTGGGCCGCGGCAATTGGCCGGACTTGCTCCACTGCCGCTAAAATCTGGCTGAAGCGGGGCTCCTTAAAGTCAGCAATCTGGCTGCGAATGTCATCGGCCGGAAATTCCACCAGGTGATCATACTTCCCGGTCAGCAAACCAGACGCCAGGGGGAAGTATGGCACGAAGCTGATCTGGTGGTCATGCAAGTAATCGAGCAGACCATCAGTCAGGTGGTCTTGGTGCAAGAGGCTAAACTCGTCTTCTACCACGTCGACATAACCATCGGCGTTGGCGGCTTTAATTTGGGCCAAACTGAAGTTGGAGACCCCGATCGCCCGGATTTTCCCTTGTTCTTTTAAGCGTTGCAAAGCCCCCACGGCTTCGGCTTTGGGGGTGTCATGATCAGGGAAGTGAATATAGTAGATATCCAGGTAATCAGTTTGCAGACGTCGCAAGCTGGCTTCAACTTGGGCGGTCAAAAAGGCGGGGTCATTATTGATGACTTCTTCACCGCTGGAGAAATCATGCGCCCCCTTGGTAGCGATCACCAAGTCCGGGCGGTGATGATGTTGGATGACTTCACCAATCAATTCTTCGGAGTGCCCTAAGCCATAAACATAGGCGGTATCTAATAAATTAATCCCATTGGCGATGGCCGCGTCGACCAGTTGCTTACCGGCGTGGTCGTCAAGGGCGTGAAAAAGATTATGCCCCCCGACCGCATTGGTTCCCAGGCCGAGCGGATTAGCGACCACTTCTGATTTACCAAATGTAACAGGTTTAATCCTCATTGCGTACACCTTCCTTTGAAATCGGTTGCAAAAGTTGGTTTTATTATACCGCGCTTGGCGGGTGGTTCAAAGTCTATCCCGATTTGAAATTAAAATTCTAATCTGTTCTGCTTGAGGACGAATGTAGCCGATTAGAGCGCGCGTCGCAAATTAACGTTTGTTATAATATAAGTATAAAGAAAACGCTTACAAACGGGGAGGGGTGAGTAAAATGTTGTTCCAAGTGTATGGCGATGGGGCCCTGTGGCAATTTTGTGGTTGGTTGATGGTCTTTGTTGGTTTGGTACTAGCCAATGAAATTGCGCGGCACTCAAAGGCTGGGGGGATTTTCTTCTTCCTGGTGTTGCCAGCCATTCTTTCGGTTTATTTTATTACGATTTATGTTTGTGCCGCCCAGGGGCAAAGTTGGGCTTTGCACAACCAAACCTATGTGCATATGAACAGTTGGTTCCACTATGCTAAACTGTACGCAGCCACGGCCGGTTGTATCGGATTTATGATGTTAAAGTACGATTGGTGGTTGGGCAAAGCGCATTGGTTTAAGTGCTTCCCGTTTGTCATCGTGGCGATCAACATCTTAATTGCCGTTGGGAGTGACTTCCAATCTGCCATCACTGGCTTGATGCACTTGGCACACGGCCAATCGCAATGGTGGCTGTCCTCAGAAGGCGTCTGGCTCTATGGCGGCTGGTGGAACATCGTCAATGGTCTGGCGGGAATTTTAAACATCTTCTGTATGACTGGTTGGTGGGCGATTTATTCTTCCAAGAATCAACAAGATATGTTGTGGCCTGATATGACCTGGCTGTTTATCTTAGCTTATGATCTGTGGAACTTTGAGTACACGTACGCCAACTTGCCAACCCACGCTTGGTACTGTGGGGTTGCCCTGTTGCTGGCGCCAACCTTTGCCGCGGCGTTTTGGAACAAGGGGGGCTGGATTCAAAACCGGGCCTTTACTTTATCGATTTGGTGTATGTTTGCTCAAGTCTTCCCGCTGTTCCAAGATACCGGGAAATTTGCTGTTTTGCCCGTCCTGTACCGCGATGGCGTGATGAATGCGGCGGTGCACCCAGGGGCGGCAGATCCGGTGGCGATGGGTGTGATTGCGATCATTGCCTTGGCAGTCAACGTGATCGTCTTGGGGATCATCATTAAACGGGCTAAGCAATTGGGGATCAACCCATACACGCACGAAGTCTTTGTGGGCACCAAGGACTACGATGAAGCCTATGCGCGTTCTCTTTAGTTGCAATAGTGAAGTGCATATAATATGTAGAAGTTTGCTTTAAGCAGGTCTTGGTTGGCCGGTTGGCTAACCGGGACCTGTTTTTTTGGTGCGGTTAAGTGGCGCGAAACCGGTTTTTTACTTTTTTGACGAAAAAACCTTGATCTCCCGCGCCCTTTCTAGTATTATAGAAAAAGTGCTGAACGACCGGGGCGAGAAAGCCACTCCCCCAACGGTTTAGCTGGTCAAGCAATGAAGTGGAAGGTTGCGACACACCCGGTTGCTTTGCCACAGGATGTGGCGGTAATTTCCACGGAGCTAGTCAAATTTCAAATCTGACGAAGGAGGGAATACAATGGCAAAACAAAAGATTCGTATTCGTTTAAAGGCTTACGAACACCGCGTTTTGGATGAATCAGCTGACAAGATTGTTGAAACTGCAAAGCGGACTGGTGCTCAAATTTCAGGTCCTATCCCGCTTCCTACTGAACGGACTCTCTACACGGTTATCCGTTCACCACACAAGTTCAAGAAGTCTCGGGAACAATTTGAAATGCGGACCCACAAGCGGTTGATCGACATTATCGACCCAACGCCAAAGACGGTTGATGCTTTGATGAAGCTCGACTTGCCAAGTGGTGTTGACATTGAAATCAAGCTTTAATTTTAAACGTAACTACATTAAATAAACTAAAATCAAATTAAATTGGAGGTGTACTCATGACCAAGGGAATCTTAGGTAAAAAGGTCGGCATGACTCAAGTCTTCACTGACAACGGTGAATTGGTTCCAGTTACTGTTATTGATGTAACGCCAAACGTTGTTCTGCAAGTCAAGACGGTTGAAAACGACGGTTACAACGCCGTTCAACTCGGTTTCGATGACAAGCGCGAAATCTTGAGCAACAAGGCCGAACAAGGTCATGTAGCAAAAGCTAACACGAATCCTAAGCGCTTCATCGGTGAAATCCGCGACGCAGAATTAGGAGACGACATCAAAGTTGGTGACGAAATCAAGGCGGACGTATTCGCAGAAGGCGAAACGGTCGACGTTACGGGTGTCACTAAGGGTCATGGTTACCAAGGTAACATTCACAAAGATGGTCAACGGCGTGGGCCTATGGCACACGGTTCCCGTTACCACCGGCGTCCTGGTTCCTTGGGTGCGATCATCAACCACGTCTTCAAGGGTAAGAAGTTGCCAGGTCGGATGGGTAACAACACTCGGACGATGCAACACTTGAAGGTTGTTAAGGTTGACTTGGAAAACAACGTTCTGTTGATCAAGGGGAACGTACCAGGCGCAAACAAGTCCTACGTAACGATTAAGAACTCGGTTAAGGCAAACACGAAGAAGAGCCTTAGCAAGCAACACAACAACTAAGAAAGGAGGAAGTTAAGATATGACTAGCGTTGCATTATACAACCAAGACGGTAGCCAAAACGGTACTGTTGAATTAAACGATGCGATCTTTGCGGTTGAAGTTAACCAAAACGCAGAATACGAAGCTATTCTTCGCCAACGCGCTTCGCTGCGCCAAGGGACTCACGCCGTTAAGAACCGCTCTGCCGTTCGCGGTGGTGGTAAGAAGCCATGGCGGCAAAAGGGGACTGGTCGGGCTCGGCAAGGTTCCATTCGCGCCCCACAATTCCGTGGTGGTGGGATCGTCTTTGGCCCAACCCCTCGTTCCTACAACTACCGGCTGCCACGCAAGGTTCGCCAACTGGCTATCAAGTCTGCTTTGACGGAAAAGGTAGCTGCTAACAGCTTTGTAGTTGTTGATGGGTTGAACTTTGACGCACCAAAGACGAAGGAATTCGCCGGTGTATTAAACAACTTAAACGTCAACGAAAAGACGCTGATCGTTGTAACTGACGATGACAAGTTTGCAGCTCTGTCTGCACGGAACTTGGCTAACGTGACGGTGGTTACTCCAGCCGGGGTTAACATCTTGAACGTTGTCGATGCTCAAAAGATCGTCATCACTAAGTCAGCTCTTTCTCAAGTAGAGGAGGTGCTCGCATAATGGAAGCACGCGACATCATTTTACGTCCTGTAATTACGGAAGCATCAACTGCTGCCATGGACGCTAAGCGCTACACTTTCGACGTTGACTTACGAGCAACCAAGACGCAAGTTAAGAATGCGGTCGAAGAAATCTTCGATGTCAAGGTTGTGAAGGTTAACATCATGAACGTTAAGGGCAAGCAAAAGCGCCAAGGCCGGTTTGTCGGCTACACGAAGCGCCGTCGCAAGGCCATCGTTACGCTGTCCGCTGATTCCAACGAAATCAAGTTGTTCAGCGATGACAACGAATAATTTTTAAAGGTTAGGAGGAAAACACAGTGGGAATTCGTAAGTACAAAGGGACCACTAATGGTCGCCGGAATATGAACGGATACGACTTCGCTGAAATCACGAAGACGACTCCGGAAAAGTCATTACTGGCACCATTAAAGCACACTGCTGGTCGTAACAACTACGGTCACATGACTGTTCGTCACCGTGGTGGTGGGACGAAGCGTCAATACCGGATCATCGACTTCAAGCGGATCAAGGATGATGTTCCAGCAACGGTTAAGGCAATCGAATACGATCCAAACCGGACTGCCAACATCGCATTGATCGTCTACGCTGACGGGATCAAGTCCTACATCTTGGCACCAAAGGGGCTTAAGGTTGGGATGACGGTTCAATCCGGTCCAGAAGCCGACATCAAGGTTGGTAACACGCTGCCACTGAAGAACATCCCAGTTGGGACTGTTATTCACAACATTGAATTGAAGCCAGGCAAGGGTGGTCAATTAACCCGGGCCGCTGGGACTTCTGCTCAACTGTTGGGTAAGGAAGAAAAGTACGTATTGGTTCGCCTCTCATCTGGTGAAGTTCGGATGATCCTGGCTGCTTGCCGGGCAACGATCGGGGCAATGGGGAACGACGAACACGCCCTCTTGATCAAGGGGAAGGCCGGTCGGTCACGTTACGCTGGTCAACGGCCACACGTTCGTGGTTCTGTAATGAACCCTAACGACCACCCACACGGTGGTGGGGAAGGTAAGGCACCAGTTGGTTTACCATCACCACTGTCTCCATGGGGTAAGAAGACTGTTGGTAAGAAGACTCGTTCACACAAGGCTCGTTCCAACAAGTTCATCGTTCGTGGTCGCAAGCGTGGTCCACACACTCGTTAATATCTAAACTTACCCGAGAGGAGGTACAAAAATGGCTCGTAGTTTGAAAAAGGGACCGTTCGCTGATGCTCACCTGTTAAAGAAGGTTGAAGCACAAGCTGACAGTGAAAAGAAGACGGTCATCAAGACCTGGTCACGTCGCTCTACCATTTACCCAAGCTTCATTGGTTTAACCTTTGCAGTTTATGATGGTCGCAAGCACGTCCCAGTGTACGTACAAGAAGACATGGTCGGTCACAAGCTTGGTGAATTTGTGCCAACGCGGACTTTCCATGGTCACGCATCTGACGACAAGAAGACTGGTAAGAAGAAGTAAGGAGGGAATTGAGAAATGGCTGAAAACGTTACTTCAGCTAAGGCAACTGCCAAGATGGTTCGGATCTCTGCCCGCAAGGTACGCCTTGTCTTGGACACGATTCGCAACAAGACGGTTGCTGAAGCCTTTGCTATTCTGAAGTTCACTCCAAACGGTGCTGCTTCAGACGTCGAAAAAGTATTAAAATCTGCTGTTGCAAACGCTGAAAACAACTTTGACCTGGATCGGGCTTCATTGGTTGTTAGCGAAGCCTTTGCCAACGAAGGACCAACCTTAAAGCGGTTCCGTCCTCGTGCCAAGGGTTCTGCTTCACCAATCAACAAGCGGACCAGTCACATCACAGTGGTTGTTACAGAAAAATAGGAGGAATGAATAGTGGGTCAAAAGATTAATCCTAATGGTTTCCGTGTTGGGGTCATTCGTCCATGGACTGCTAAGTGGTATGCAGACAAGAACTACGCTGCTTACTTGAACGAAGACCTCCGGATCCGTCAATACATCGAAAAGCGACTTGCTGATGCCTCTGTGTCAACCATCGAAATTGAACGGGCTGCTAACCGCGTCAACGTTTCAATTCACACTGCACGGCCAGGGATGGTCATCGGTAAGGGTGGTTCAGAAGTTGAAGCACTTCGCTTGGAACTGAACAAGTTAACTGGCAAGCGGGTTCACATCAACGTAATCGAAATCAAGAAGCCTGACTTAGATGCTCACTTGGTTGGGGTTAACGTTGCTGAACAACTTGAAAACCGGATCGCCTTCCGGCGGGCAATGCGCGGTGCTATCCAACGCGCTATGCGGGCCGGTGCTAAGGGGATCAAGATCCAAGTTGCTGGGCGTTTGAACGGGGCAGATATGTCACGGATCGAATCCTACTCTGAAGGGACTGTTCCGCTGCACACCCTGCGTGCCGACATCGACTACTCCTGGGATGAAGCCCGGACCACTTACGGTCAACTCGGGATCAAGACCTGGATCTACCGCGGTGAAGTTCTGCCAGAAAAGAAGAATGGAGGGAAGTAAAACATGTTAGTACCAAAGCGTGTAAAGCACCGTAAGGTTCAACGTGGCCACATGCGTGGTGAAGCTAAGGGTGGCAAGACCGTTAGCTTTGGTGAATTTGGTCTGCAAGCGTTGGATTCCCACTGGATTTCTAACCGTCAGATCGAAGCTGCTCGTATTGCAATGACCCGTCACATGAAGCGTGGTGGTAAGGTTTGGATCAAGATCTTCCCACACCTTTCATACACTAGCAAGGGTGTTGGTGTCCGGATGGGTAATGGTAAGGGTGCTCCCGAAGGTTGGGTTGCCCCAGTTAAGCGCGGTAAGGTTATGTTTGAAGTTGCCGGGGTGCCTGAAGAAGTTGCCCGCGAAGCCCTTCGCCTTGCCGGTCAAAAGCTGCCAGTTCGCACTAAGATTTTAAAGCGTGAGGAAGTAGGTGGACAATCTAATGAAGACTAAAGATTTTGTACAAGAACTGAATGGATTAACCACTGAGCAATTGCTGAACCGGGAAAAGGAATTGAAGGAACAATTGTTTAACTTACGTTTCCAATTAGCAACCGGCCAGTTGGAAAACACTGCAAGCCTTAAGAGCGTTCGCAAGGATATTGCACGGGTTAAGACGGTTCTTCGCCAACAAGAATTAAACAAATAAGAATACGAAAAGGAGGATTAGCGCATGAGTGACGAACGTAATGCACGTAAGGTGTACCAAGGTCGTGTCGTTTCTGACAAGATGGACAAGACGATTACTGTCGTAATTGACACTTACAAGAGTGCTCCAATTTACGGCAAGCGGGTTAAGTACTCCAAGAAGTTCTACGCCCACGATGAAAACAACGAAGCTCACGTAGGTGACACCGTTCAAATTATGGAAACGCGGCCATTGTCCGCAAAGAAGCGTTTCCGTCTTGTTAAGGTTGTTGAAAAGGCCGTTATCCTGTAAACCTTAACCACATTCGTATTCTTAATTCTTACTTAGAGATGGAAGGAGGACATTAACCGTGATTCAACAAGAAAGTCGGTTGAAGGTCGCTGATAACTCTGGTGCCCGCGAAATCTTGGTTATCAAGATTTTGGGTGGTTCTCGGGTTAAGACCGGTAATATTGGTGATATTATTGTTGCTACTGTAAAACAAGCAACACCAGGTGGCGTTGTCAAAAAGGGTGACGTTGTAAAGGCAGTTGTCGTACGGACTAAGCACGGTCTGCACCGGAAGGATGGTTCTTACATCAAGTTTGATGAAAACGCAGCTGTTTTGATCAACAACGACAAGAGCCCAAAGGGTACCCGTATTTTTGGCCCAATCGCTCGTGAGTTACGTGATGACGACTACATGAAGATCGTCTCACTGGCCCCAGAAGTTCTGTAAGATTACCGAAAATAAGGAGGTGCACTACCACATGTTTTTAAAGACAGGTGACAAGGTTCGCGTCATCACCGGTAAGGATAAGGGCAAGGAAGGCACGATCAAGAAGACCTTGGCAAAGGAAAACCGCGTGATCGTTGAAGGTGTTAACATGATTAAGAAGCACCAAAAGCCAACCAGCATGAACCCTAACGGCGGCATCGTGGACACCGAAGCTCCAATTCAAGCTTCAAACGTGATGTTGATTGACCCATCCACCAACGAACCAACTCGGGTTGGCTTCCAAGTGGTTGATGGCAAGAAGGTTCGGATTGCCAAGAAGTCAGGCAAGCAAATTGACTAATTTTTCTGGGAAGGAGGAATAACTAGATTATGGAAAACCGTTTAAAGGCTAAGTACGAAAATGAAGTTCGCCCAAGCCTGATCGAAAAGTTTAACTACTCTTCTGTAATGGCTGCCCCAAAGATTGACAAGATTGTCTTGAACATGGGGGTTGGTGACGCTACGCAAAACTCCAAGAACTTGGACGAAGCTGTCGAAGAATTAGGTCTGATCTCAGGTCAAAAGCCATTAATTACGAAGGCAAAGAAGTCTATCGCCGGCTTCCGTCTGCGTGAAGGGATGCAAATTGGTGCCAAGGTTACCTTGCGTGGTGAACGCATGTATGACTTCTTGGACAAGCTGATCAACGTTTCATTGCCTCGGGTGCGTGACTTCCGTGGGGTTTCCAACAAGTCCTTCGATGGTCGCGGTAACTACACTTTAGGGGTTCGGGAACAACTGATCTTCCCAGAAATTGATTACGATAACGTTAAGCGGGTTCGCGGGCTGGATATCGTCATTGTTACGACTGCTAACAGCGACGAAGAAGGTCACGAATTATTGGCACAATTAGGTATGCCATTCGCTAAGTAAAAGGAGGTTCCACAATTGGCTAAAAAATCAATGATCGCTAAGTGCAACCGTCCAGCCAAGTTCTCAACGCAAGAATACACGCGTTGCGAACGTTGTGGCCGTCCGCACTCAGTTTACCGTAAATTCCACTTATGCCGGATTTGCTTACGTGAACTTGCCCATGATGGTCAAATTCCTGGGATGAAGAAGGCTAGTTGGTAAACAAATCAACGACAAAAGGAGGAAAAAACACGATGTCTATGAGTGATCCAATTGCAGATTTCTTAACTCGTATTCGGAACGCCAACTTGGCACACCACGAATCAGTTGAAGCACCTGCATCAAAGATGAAGAAGGACATCGCCGAAATCTTGAAGCAAGAAGGCTTCATTCGCGATGTTGAATACGTAGATGACAACAAGCAAGGCATCATCCGTGTCTTCTTGAAGTACGGCAAGGACGGCGAACGGGTTATCTCTGGTTTGAAGCGGATTTCCAAGCCAGGGCTGCGTTCTTACGTCAAGGCTGATGCTGTGCCAAAGGTCTTGAATGGTTTAGGGATTGCCATTATCTCAACGTCCAACGGCGTTGTGACTGACAAGGTTGCCCGGGCCAAGAAGGTCGGTGGCGAAGTCATCGCTTACGTATGGTAATCAAATTTAACGGTTAGGAGGTGTAGAAATGAGTCGTATTGGTTACAAAGAAATTGACCTGCCAGAAAACGTAGAAGTTACTCAAGCCGGTGACGTGGTTACGGTTAAGGGTCCTAAGGGTACGCTTTCCCGTGAAATTTCACCATTGATTAAGATGAGCGTTGAAGGCAACGTGGTGAAGTTTGAACGTTCCGCTGAAGACAACAAGACGCGCGCCCTGCACGGGACGACGCGGGCAAACGTCAACAACATGGTTGAAGGGGTTACGAACGGCTTCAAGAAGACCATGAAGTTAGTCGGGGTTGGTTACCGGGCCCAATTCAAGGGTGACAAGCTGATCTTGACGGTTGGTTACTCCAACCCGGTTGAAATGGACAAGCCAGCGGACCTGGACGTTAAGGTTCCTGACAACACCACGATCGAAATCAGCGGGATCGACAAGCAAGCCGTTGGGGACTTCGCTGCTGAAGTCCGGGCCGTTCGGTCACCAGAACCTTACAAGGGTAAGGGTATTCGCTACGAAAACGAACACATCTCCCTTAAGGAAGGTAAGACTGGTAAGTAATCGTTACTTGCTAGCAAGTTAACTAATCATAAAATAAATTTATAGAGGTGAAAATTGTGATTTCTAAGCCAGATAAGAACAAGATCCGTCAACGTCGCCACAAGCGCGTTCGCGGGAAGATCTCTGGTACTGCAGAGCGCCCACGTTTAAGTGTTTACCGTTCCAACAAAAACATTTACGCTCAATTGATTGATGACGTAAAGGGTGTGACGCTCGCAAGTGCCTCAACTTTGGACAGTGAAGTAAGTGGCAAGACCAAGTCTGAACAAGCTGCCGGCGTTGGTGCTTTGATTGCCAAGCGCGGGGTTGAAAAGAACATTTCCGTTGTTGTTTTCGACCGGGGTGGCTACCTGTACCACGGTCGGGTACAAGCCTTGGCTGAAGCTGCTCGCGAAAACGGTCTGCAATTCTAAGAAAAGGAGGAATAACCCGTAATGGCATCATCATCATTTATTGATCCAGCTAAGTTGGATCTGGAAGATCAAGTCGTTTCCATCAACCGGATCACCAAGGTTGTTAAGGGTGGTCGTCGTCTGCGTTTTGCAGCCTTGGTTGTTGTCGGCGACAAGAACGGCCACGTTGGTTTTGGGACTGGGAAGGCCCAAGAAGTTCCTGAAGCAATTCGGAAGGCTTCTGCCGCAGCACAAAAGAACTTGATCGAAGTGCCAGTAGTAGGTACTACGATTCCTCACGAAGTAATCGGTACTTACGGCGGTGGTAAGATTTTGCTTAAGCCTGCTGTTGAAGGTTCCGGGGTTGCTGCTGGGGGTGCAGTTCGTAACGTTATGGAACTCGCCGGGATTGACGACGTTACTTCCAAGCGGCTTGGGAGCAACACGCCAATCAACGTTGTACGGGCAACCTTTGAAGGTTTGAAGGCCTTGAAGAGTGCGGAAGAAGTTGCTAAGTTGCGTGGCGTTTCTGTTGACCACTTGGCAGAATAGGAGGACATATCATGGCTAAAGTTAAAGTTACTTTAATCCGGAGTGCTGCCCACCGCCAACCAACTCAACGTCGGACTGTTAAGGCGCTGGGCCTTGGCAAGATTAACAGCTCCGTTATCCTCCCAGATAACGCGGCTACTCGTGGGGCAATCTTTAAGGTCGCTCACTTAGTTTCGATTGAAGAAGTTAAGTAATTAAAAACTAAATAAGGAGGTGCCTATCACATGAAGTTAAACGAATTGCAACCTGCTGAAGGTTCTCGTTTTAAGCGTCTGCGCAAGGGACGCGGTCTTTCATCCGGCCACGGTTTTACGTCTGGTCGGGGGACCAAGGGTCAAAAGGCGCACGGTAAGACGCGTCTTGGCTTCGAAGGGGGCCAAATGCCACTCTACCGGCAAAAGCCAAAGCGTGGTTTTACCAGCATGAACCACAAGGATTACGCCTTGGTTAGCTTAACGACTTTAAACACCCGTTTTGAAGACGGGGCTGAAGTTACGCCAGAAGCTTTGATGGCAGCTGGGATCGTTAAGAACCAAAAGAGCGGGATCAAGGTTCTGGGGAATGGTCAACTCACCAAGAAGTTAACGGTCAAGGCCCACCAATTCTCTGCTTCTGCTAAAGCAGCGATTGAAGCAGCCGGTGGTACGACTGAGGTGATTTAATGTTTTCAACCGCCAGAAATGCATTCAAGGTTAAAGAAATCCGTTCGCGGATTCTTTTTACCTTGTTTGTGTTGGTTGTTTACCGGTTAGGTGCATCAATTACGGTTCCGGGGGTTAATGCCGCTGCCTTGACGCAACTCTCTTCATCGGGATTAGCGTCGATTCTGAATACGTTCAGTGGGGGCGGGCTCCAGAATTATTCGTTATTTGCAATGGGGGTTTCACCTTATATCACGGCCCAAATTGTGGTTCAGTTGCTGCAAATGGACATCGTACCGAAGTTCGTGGAATGGAGCAAGCAAGGTGAAGTGGGACGTCGGAAGTTAAATCAGGCGACCCGTTGGTTAACTATTGTTCTAGGTTTCGTCCAGTCAATTGGGATTACCGCTGGATTTAATGCGCTCAGCACAATTAAATTGGTGAACAATCCTGGGGTTGAAACCTATTTAACGATCGGTCTGATTCTGACGGCCGGAACGATGTTTGCCACCTGGATGGGTGACATGATCACCGAGCGGGGGTTAGGGAACGGGGTTTCCGTTCTGATCTTCGCCGGGATCATCGCTTCGATGCCTTCAGGGATCAGCCAACTCTGGAACGACCAAATTACTGGTGAATCCGGTACGGACCTCTGGATGGGGATTGGGTTCATTGCCTTGGTTGTGGTTGCCCTATTGATTATCGTGGCGTTCGTTACTTGGGTACAACAAGCGGAACGGCGGTTGCCGATCCAATACACCCGGCGGACCACGACTTCACCAAAGAACAGTTACCTGCCGTTGAAGTTAAATGTTTCCGGGGTGATTCCGGTGATTTTTGCCGGCTCCTTTATTTCCACGCCCCAAACGATTCTGATGGCTTTCCAGAAGAATCATGGTGGCGATACTTGGTATCAAGTTATGACGGAAATCTTTAATTTACAGTCCACGGCGGGGATCAGCCTGTACATCTTTTTGATTGTGATCTTTACTTTCTTCTACGCCTTTGTTCAAGTCAACCCTGAAAAGTTAGCGGAAAACTTGCAAAAGCAAGGGAGTTACATCACAGGAGTTTGGCCGGGGAAAGGAACCCAGGACTATGTGTCCGGGCTCTTAATGCGGTTGAGCTCAGTGGGGTCACTTTTCTTGGGGCTGGTTTCATTGATTCCACTACTGGCCAGCAATATTTGGAACCTCAGCCAGTCAATTGGCTTAGGGGGAACGAGTTTGCTGATCGTGGTGCAAATCGCTTTGGACGTCAACCGGCAATTAAATGGTCTTACAATGAAGCGCGAGTACATCGGCTTCATTCACGATGGAGAAGCTTAAGGGGGAATCATCATGAGTATGAACCTTGTATTGATGGGGCTGCCGGGTGCCGGTAAAGGGACCCAGGCCCAATACATTGTCAAAGATTTTGACATTCCACATATCTCAACCGGGGATATTTTCCGGGCTGCAATGAAAAACGAAACACCAATGGGACTGCAAGCCAAGCAATTCATCGACAAGGGTGAATTGGTACCGGATGAAGTTACCAACGGGATCGTTCAGGAACGCTTAGCCCAAGATGACGTCAAAGATGGCTTCATGTTGGACGGCTTCCCACGCAACCTGGCCCAAGCCGAAGCTTTGAACGCTATGCTTGAAGCGGACGGTAAAAAGTTGGATGCCGTGATCAACATTCACGTTGATCCAGAAGTGTTGGTCGACCGTTTAAGTGGTCGTTACATTTGTAAAGAATGTGGGGCAACCTACCACAAATTGTACAATCAACCTAAGGTTGAAGGCACTTGTGACGTGTGTGGTTCCCACGACTTCTACCAACGCGACGATGACAAGCCAGCCACGGTTAAGAACCGGTTAGCAGTCAACATTAAACTCAACACGCCGCTGATTGATTTCTACGAAAAACAGGGCTGCCTGTACCAAATCGATGGCGAGCAAGATATCGATAAGGTTTACCAAGCCATCAAGGAAGTTTTGACGAACCTGTAGGCGAAAGAAAGGTTTATCTTGCATCACGGGATAAGCTGTGTTAAACTATGCAAGGTTTATCTAGCTCGCAGTGGGTAGCGGATTTCCGCTTCCCACCTTTTTACGTAAATTCTGAGAAACGGCAAGGAGGAACCGCGCAGTGGCAAAAGCCGATGTAATCGAAGTCGAAGGGAAGGTTACTGAAACCTTACCCAACGCAATGTTCAAAGTTGAATTGGAAAATGGGGTTGAGATTTTAGCCCACGTTTCTGGGAAGATTCGGATGCACTACATCAAGATCTTGCCTGGGGACCGGGTCAAAGTGGAAATGTCCCCGTATGATCTGACCAAGGGCCGGATTACTTTCCGCTTCAAATAAATCTGGATTTTAGGAGGATTATTTACAATGAAAGTACGTCCATCAGTAAAGAAGATGTGCGATAACTGCAAGATTGTCAAGCGTCGTGGCCGGGTTATGGTAATTTGCTCTAACCCGAAGCACAAGCAACGTCAAGGCAAGTAATTTAACTTTTTAAAGGAGGTGCAATAATGGCTCGTATTGCAGGTGTCGATTTACCTCGTGACAAGCGAATCGTGATCGGCTTAACTTACATTTTTGGGATTGGTAACACTACTGCGCACAAGATCTTGGAAGCCGCTGGGGTTTCAGAAGATATCCGGGTTCGTGATTTGACGCCGGATCAAGAAGAAAAGATCCGTTCGCAAGTGGAAAACTTAAAGGTTGAAGGGGATCTTCGGCGTGAAGTTTCCTTAAACATCAAGCGGCTCCAAGAAATTGGTTCTTACCGTGGGATGCGTCACCGTCGTGGGTTACCAGTTCGTGGTCAACACACGAAGAACAACGCCCGGACTCGTAAGGGTAAGGCCGTTGCGATCGCTAACAAGAAGAAGTAATTATATAATATAGTAAAGGAGGTTAGTTAGTTTATGGCAACCAAAAAGGGTACGCGCAAGCGTCGTGTAAAGAAGAATGTCGAAACTGGGGTTGCGCACATTCACTCCACGTTTAACAACACTTTGATCATGATCACCGATGTTCAAGGGAACGCGGTAGCTTGGTCTTCAGCTGGTGTCTTGGGCTTCAAGGGGAGCCGGAAGTCAACGCCATTTGCTGCTCAAATGGCATCTGAAGCCGCTGCTAAGCAAGCCATGGAACATGGTATGAAGACGGTTGAAGTTGAAGTTAAGGGTCCTGGTTCTGGTCGTGAATCTGCCATCCGGGCACTGCAAGCAACTGGGCTTGAAGTTACTGCTATCCGCGATGTAACTCCAGTGCCGCACAACGGTTCTCGTCCTCCAAAGCGTCGTCGTGTTTAATTTGCATCACCGGCGATGTTTCTGTCGACCAGATGCCTTTTTTATGAAATACGATCCGCGTTTGAAAGGGGTACTAGAGTAGAATGATCGAATTTGAAAAACCAAACATTCACAAAGTTGAAGAAACCGACAACTACGGTAAGTTTGTTGTTGAACCGTTAGAACGCGGTTACGGGACGACGCTCGGCAATTCTCTTCGGCGTGTAATGCTGGCTTCTTTGCCGGGGGCGGCAATTACGAGTATTGACATTGACGGTGTTTTGCATGAATTCAGCACCGTTGAAGGAGTTACGGAAGACGTAACGCAAATTGTCTTGAACTTGAAGAAAGTTGCTTTGAAGATCGAATCCGAAGACGCCAAGAACCTTGAATTGGATGTTAAGGGTCCGGCTGAAGTAACCGCCGCTGATATCCAGGCTGATGGGGACGTGACGATCTTGAACCCAGATCTGCACATTGCTACCGTTGCCGACGGGGCTGAATTGCACATGCGGATGACGGCTGACACTGGTCGGGGTTACAACTCGGCTGATGTTAACAAGGCACGGATGGATCTGGCGATCGGTGTTTTACCAATCGACTCAATCTACACCCCAATTGAACGCGTTAACTACACCGTGGAAAACACGCGGGTGGGTCAAAGCAATGACTATGACAAGTTAACCTTAGACGTATGGACTGATGGTTCCTTGACGCCAACGGAAGCAATCAGTTTAGCCGCTAAGATCTTGACTTCCCACTTGACGATGTTTGTCAACCTGACCCAAGAAGCACAAGATGCGCAAGTGATGGTTGAACGGGAAGAAACGCACCAAGAAAAGGTACTGGATAAGACAATCGAAGAACTTGATTTGTCAGTTCGTTCTTACAACTGTCTGAAGCGGGCAGATATCCAAACCGTGAAGGACTTAACGGAACGGACCGAAGCTGACATGATGAAGGTACGTAACCTTGGTCAAAAGTCACTGGAAGAAATCAAGCTCAAGTTAGCTGACCTTGGCGTTGGTTTTCGCCAAGAAGACTAATTAAATTTATCAATTAAAGGAGGGACACTCATGAGTTACCGTAAATTAGGACGGACTAGTTCACAACGAAAGGCTTTATTACGCGATTTGACGACTGACTTGCTGGTTAACGGCTCCATCAAGACGACGGAAGCCCGGGCAAAGGAAGTTCGGAAGACGGCGGACAAGATGATCACTTTGGCAAAGCGGGGCGACTTGGCTTCCCGGCGGCGCGCAGCAGCGTTTGTTCGGAACGTGGTTGCTGACGTTAAGGAAGACGGCGATGACGTAAAGATTCAATCTGCTTTACAAAACCTGTTTGAAGAAATTGGGCCAAAGTATGCTGACCGCAACGGTGGGTACACGCGGATCCTGAAGACGATGCCTCGTCGTGGGGACGGTGCACCAATGGTTATCTTGGAACTGGTTTAATTTCGGTTAAATCTGCGTAATAAAATCACTACGGCTGATGGTATAGAGCGTTACGATGGTGGGGCAACCCTAGTCTAGCTTGAAGGCGAGCAATCGCGCACCGCAGCTGTAAGTGATTTTTTTGTATACATAATTTTTGATCTGCCAGAGTTGGGAATTTAGTCGTTCTTTGGTAGAATTAAAGGCATTGTAATAACCGTAAGAAAGGAAAAGGATGAGGGCGATGATTGAAGTTTCTAATTTAACCTTTCAATACCCACACCAAGACCAACCTGTTTTACAAGGGCTAAGCTTGACGATTCCAACGGGGCAATGGTTGGCGGTTGTGGGCAAAAACGGCAGTGGCAAGTCGACTTTAGCCCGGTTGATTGCGGGCTTGTTACCGACGCCTGCTCAGACGATCCGGGTGAACGATCTGCCGGTAGATGAAGCGCACTTGGCGGCCTTACACCATCAGATTGGGTTTGTTTTTCAAAACCCTGATAATCAATTTGTGGGGGCGACGGTTGAAGCCGACGTGGCTTTTGGGCTAGAAAATCGCCAGGTGCCAGCAGCAGCAATGGAACCACGGATTGAACAGGCGCTAGCTCAAGTCGGGATGACAGCCTACCGCCATCATCAGCCCGAGCAACTGTCCGGTGGCCAAAAGCAACGGGTTGCGATTGCGGGGGCCCTCGCTTTGCAACCCCAGATTTTGATTTTAGATGAGGCAACCAGCATGTTGGATCCGCAGGGGCGACAGACGGTCTTGCAACGCTTGCAACAGATTCATCAAGCCCAGGCGTTGACCATCATTTCAATTACCCATGATCCGGTTGAAGTGGCGATGGCCGATCAAGTTGCGGTCCTTGATCAAGGCCAAATTTTGCGGTTAGCAACGCCAGCGGTAGTCTTGAATGACCAAGCCCTTGTCCAACGGGTCGGCTTGGTGCAGCCCTTTAGCATGCAATTGCGGGATCGCTTGCAACACTACGGGGTCCCGGTACCAAAAGAATATTTAACAAAAGGAGCGTTAGAGCAATGGTTGAAGCGGCAGTTAGCTACCAAGGCGTAACCTTTCGCTATCATGAAGCCGGTGCGGCCGCCCTGCAGGATTTTACGGCTACGGTTCCCAAGGGGCGCCTAACGGCCGTCATCGGCCACACGGGGAGCGGCAAATCGACCTTGATGCAATTAACGGATGGTTTGTTAACCCCTACCGCAGGGCAATTGGAGGTGTTAGGGCAAGTTATCACCCCCCGCACCAAGAATAAAGCCCTCCATCAGTTACACCGGCAAGTTGGGTTTGTCTTTCAATTTCCGGAACATCAACTGTTTGCCGAAACTGTGTTAGCGGACGTGATGTTTGGTCCGCTGAATCTGGGGCAAACTCCGGCGCAAGCTGAGCAAGCTGCCCACCAAGCCCTGGTTCAGTTAGGGGTTGGGGAGGCCTTATGGCAACGCTCCCCCTTTGAACTTTCGGGGGGCCAACAGCGCCGGGTCGCGATCGCAGGGGTTTTGGCGATGCGCCCCCAACTGTTGATTTTAGATGAACCTACCGCAGGTTTGGATCCTGATGGGCAACGGGAATTGTTAGCGTTGGTTGAAAAATTGAAAGGCCAGGGCCTAACGATCCTGTTGATCACGCATCAAATGGAGCAGGTTGCCCAATTAGCCGACACCGTGTTGGTCTTGGCTCATGGCCAGTTGCAATTTAGTGGTCAACCACGGGCGTTATTTGCCCAGCCCGAGTTTCTAACGACCCAGCAGTTGGCCTTGCCAGCTGCTGTTGCCTTTGCCAAGCAGTTGCAAACGGCCGGGATCAGTCAGTTTAATCAATTGCCATTGACACTTGACGAACTGGCCCACGCCCTGGCCCGCCAACTTAAGGGGGACCACCATGAACAATAAAGTTTTATTTGGGATGTATTTGCCGGGCAATTCGCTCATGCACCGGTTGGATCCGCGTTTGAAGTTGGTTGGTTGTTTTTGGTTTGTCATCCTAGTCTTTTTTGCCCGGACGTGGTGGACTAATTTGCTTTTAATTGGCGCGTTAGGCTTGGTTATCTGGTTGAGCCAGGTTAAGTTTAGCAAGTATTGGGCTGGGATTCGGCCGTTAATGTGGATTATTCTGTTCACGGCGGTAATTCAGGCCCTGTTCTCCAGTGGGGGACAAGTTTATTGGCACTGGGGCTGGCTGGCCGTAACGTCAGCGGGAGTGGCCCAAGCCGGTTTTTTGGTTTTGCGGTTCTTTTTAATTATTACCAGTTCGACGGTCGTTACGGTCACCACCACCCCGTTGCAACTGGCGGATGCTTTAGAAGCATTAATGAAGCCCTTGAAGTATTTGCGGGTTCCCGTCAGTCAATTGGCGATGATGGTGTCAATTGCGCTGCGGTTTGTGCCCACGATTATGGATGAAGTCGGGATGATCATGAATGCTCAGCGGGCCCGGGGGATGGACTTTAGCTCGGGCTCGCTGTTTACCCGGGCCAAGCGACTCGTTCCGGTAATGATCCCCTTGTTTGTAGCGGCTTTTAAGCGAGCCGAAGAATTAGCGGTGGCAATGGAAGCGCGGGGGTATGATCCCAACCAGGCTCGGACCAAGTTTCGGCAGTTGCATTGGCAACGGCACGATACTTGGGGAACCGTAGTTTGGGGCCTGCTAACGGTGGCGCTGGTGGCGTTAAGATTCGTGAAGTGAGGAAATATGATGTATCGATACAAAATTACCTTTGCCTATGATGGCACTAATTTTGCGGGGTTTCAGATCCAACCCCACCAGCGGACGGTGGAGCAAACCTTAAAGACGATCATTAACCGGATGGCCAAGCAGCCCAATCCCCCGTTGCACGTCATTGGCTCCGGGCGGACGGATGCGGGCGTGCACGCCTTAAATCAGGTGGCCCACTTTGACTTTCCCACCTATATTCCGCCGGCCTCGATGGTGCGGGCGCTAAACAGTCAGTTGCCCTTAGATGTGATGGTCAAGCAAGCTGAATTGGTGGACGAAAGTTTTCATGCCCGCTACAATGCGCACCGGAAACGGTATCGTTACCGGGTCAGTCAGGGGGAATTTGTTAATCCCTTCCGCCGAAATTACACGGCCCACTATAAGTACCCGGTGGATGTGGCAACAATGGACCAAGCTGCCCAAGCCTTGGTTGGGGAGCATGATTTTACCAGTTTCGTGGCGTCCGGCTCGCAAGCCAAGAGCAATGTTCGCACGATCTATGAAGCACGGGTTTGGCGGGATCCCAATAATGACGAAATCTGTTTTGATTTTGTCGGCAATGGTTTTTTATATAACCAGGTGCGCATTATGGTGGCCTTGTTGTTAGAAATTGGGAATGGACAACGGCCAGTTAGTGATGTGGCCCGGGTTATCGCGGCCAAGGATCGCCAAGAAGCGCGGATGACGGCGCCAGCCGAAGGGTTGTATTTAGTCCAAGTTGACTATGGGGAACCTGCAGAAAAAGATTGACGTTTCTAGCAAGATCGAGTACACTGTTAGTTGGTATTTCTTTTCCATTAATTACTCGGTACACAATTAATTGTAAAAGAAAGACAAAAATTGGAGGACTTATATCGTGAGAACGACATACATGGCAAAACCAGGTGAAGTTGACCGTAAGTGGTACATCGTTGACGCTAAGGATATTCCTTTGGGTCGGCTGGCTTCGACCGTTGCATCTATTTTGCGCGGGAAGAACAAGCCAACTTTCACCCCTCACGTTGATACTGGTGACAACGTTATCGTGATCAACGCTGCCGAAGTTAAGTTAACTGGTAAGAAGGCAAGCGGCAAGATCTACTACCGTCACTCCAACCACCCAGGTGGTCTGAAGCAACGGACGGCAGGTGACTTCCTTGCCAAGGACCCTGAAAAGATGGTTGAAAAGACTATCAAGGGGATGCTTCCACACACCCCACTGGGTCGCAAGATGGGTATGAAGTTGCACGTGTACGCTGGGACTGACCACAAGCACGCAGCTCAAAAGCCTGAAGTACTTGACATCACTAACTTAATCTAAGGAGGGAACGGAATTGGCTCAAGAAGTACAATACAGCGGTACTGGCCGTCGGAAGAACTCAACTGCACGGGTTCGTCTGGTGCCAGGTTCTGGTAAGATCACTATGAACGGCAAGGCAATCGAAAACTACATTCCGTTTGCCAACTTACGTGCCATCGTTAACCAACCATTTGCAGCTACTAAGACGGAAGGTCAATACGACGTCTTGGTAAACGTCCGCGGTGGTGGGTTCGCCGGCCAAGCCGGTGCTACGCGGCACGGGATTGCACGGGCATTGCTCGTTGTTGATCCAGACTTCCGTGACGCCTTGAAGAAGGCGGGTCTCTTAACGCGGGACCCACGGATGAAGGAACGTCGTAAGCCAGGTCTGAAGAAGGCCCGGAAGGCTTCCCAATTCAGCAAGCGTTAATCTTTGGAGGACACGTTTGTTTCAAACACCGGCTTCGGCTGGTGTTTTTTTGTACACTCAGTTCTGCGGAATTGGTTTAACCAAAATTAATCTTTTTCTTCACGAAAAGCATGAAAATTTGGTCGCGGATGCGGTAAGATTGTAACAATAGGAATGAGCAAACAGCCCGCGCAGGAAATCATTGCGGGCAGGGAGGAATTGTTTTGGCACGGAAAAGAAAAGGACGCCGGAAGCGCTGGTCGTGGGGTGTAGCAGTATTGGCGGTGTTAGTGATCTTTATGGGGGTCTACGTCGGCCATCACTTCTACGTTCGCTACCAACAAGCCCAAATTATCAAAAAGGAGCAAAATGCCAAGCGGCTGTTTATCCAAGCGATTGCGCCGGAAGCGCAAGCCATGCAAAGCAAGTATCATGTTTATGCCTCAATTACCATGGCCCAAGCAATTTTGGAATCGGATTGGGGCTCCAGTAAGTTGGCCGCGGATTACCACAACCTCTTTGGCATTAAGGGGGAAGGGGCCAATTCCAAGGTGCTGAGTACCAAGGAATACACCAATGGCAAATGGGTGGTCATCAAGGGCCGCTTCCGGGTGTATGATTCGTGGGCGGAGTCAATCAAGGATCATACCCAGTTAATGGTGAAGGGGACGGCGTATAACGAGCAAAATTACCAAGCGGTGATTGACGCAACGAACTACCAAGAAGCCGCCCGGGCCTTGCAAAAGGCCGGGTATGCGACCGATCCGGATTATGCCGCGAAGCTGATTAATGTTATCAAGACTTACCAATTAGATCGCTATGATCAGTAACACACCAGTTTAAAGGGGGATCACGATGGAAGAGTTAAAAACGCGCATTAAAGAAGTCGGGACGGTGCTGCCCGGGAACGTATTGAAGGTTGACGCCTTTTTAAATCATCAAATTGATGCCGGGTTAATGCAACGGATTGGGCAAGCATTTGCCGCGCGGTTTGCCGATGCCGGGATTACGAAGGTCTGGACCGTGGAATCATCGGGGATTGCGCCAGCGGTGATGACGGGCTTAGCGTTAGGCGTGCCGGTGATCTTTGCTCGGAAGCACAAGAGTTTGACGTTAAATAAAGGTCTTTATACGGCGGAGGTTTACTCTTATACCAAGCAGGTGGCCAATAAAATTACGATTGCTCAAAAGTATGTGGCCCCGGATGACAAAGTCTTGATCATTGATGACTTCTTGGCGAATGGTCAAGCAGTCAGTGGGCTCCTGGCCATTGCTAAGCAGGCTGGTGTGACCGTAACCGGGGCGGGAATTGTGATCGAAAAGACCTTCCAACCGGGGCGCTTAGCATTGGAAAAGCAGGGGATCCCGGTCGTCTCATTGGCGAAAATCAAGTCGTTGGCAAACGGGCAAGTTGAATTTGCAGAGGAGGATTAAGGATGGCAAGGGCAGTTTTAACGCCGGGCCAGGTGCTCGGGATAATGGGCTTTAATGCTGATAGTTTGGCGATGGTAAATGCTGCGCACGAATTGGGCTTAAAGGTCTATGCCTACGTTGATACGCCCCAACCTGAATTGACGCGCCAAGCGGACTTTACGATTGTGGGCAATTACCGGGCGAAGGAGAAATTAAAGACCTTTGGGGAAGCCTGTGACGTGGTGATCTACACCACACCCAACATTGATGCGATTGTTTTTCACTACTTGAGTCAGTTGACGCAAGTGCCGCAAGGGATCGATGGCTTGGAAATTATGCAGGACCGGTTAATGGAACGGGCCTTTTTCGACCAACTAAACGTGAACAGCGCGCCGTATGTAACGGTGATCAGCCTGGAAGACATCTACCAATCAATTGATTCAATTGGTTATCCGGCCGTCTTAAAGCCTATTCAACGGGGGATGGGGGCCGAGACCATGTTGATTCGCAAGGAATCCGATATTGCACGGGCGGCCAACTTTATGGTGGCCGGGACCTACTTGTTAGAATCCTGGATTGACCATGCGCATGAATACTTGTTGACCGTGGCGGCCCAGGGTGATCAAGTGGTGACTTATCCGGTGGCCGGCGTGGAATACACCCCTGACCGGCAACTTTTAGGGGTGAAGGCGCCCCTGAATGTTGCCCAGGATTTAGCGGGAGAAATGGCCCGGATTGCGCAAGCGGCCGTCAAGCAACTTGGTTACCAAGGGATTCTGACCGTTGAATTTTATGAAAATGCCAGCGGCAGCCTCTACGTCAAAGGGTTGGCCCCCGGCTTATTAACGGCTGGCAACGTTTATGAAACAGCAGCCAGCGTGAGCCTCGCGGCGCAACAAGTTCGCTTGGCAGCTGGCTTACCGGCCCATGTGGTCACCCCGGCGCAATCTACCTTGATGATGGTGGTACGGGGGGGCCAATTAGCGGCGGTTCAGCGGCAACTACCATTGAAAGACTACTGGTCTTACCGCTTCTTTAACCTCAATCAACCCCAAGCGGAACAAATTGTGGGGTTGATCTGGCTGAGTGGGACGGATCTGTCTTTGCGTGAATTGACGGAAAAGATGGAAGCGACCGCAATTTGGGATCCCACTCCAATGGCGGAACCTGAATAATTTGGTAAGTGGCAGTGGGGGCGGCCCTGCTGCCTTTTTCGTTTCAGCCAGCGGGACTTCCTGTTATAATAGAGCTTGACTGATTTTTTTTGAGAAAGGATGAACAGTGGCGTGAAAATGCAATCAGCACTCGATGGAATGAATGAACAACAACGACAGGCCGTGTTGACAACGGAGGGCCCGCTGTTGGTAATGGCCGGCGCTGGTTCGGGCAAGACCCGGGTGTTAACGCACCGAATTGCCTACTTGATTGAGGAACAAGGGGTGTTGCCATGGAAGATTTTGGCGATTACCTTTACCAATAAGGCTGCCCGGGAAATGCAGGAACGATTGACGAAGTTGTTAGGCCCAAGTGCTTCGGATATTTGGGTTTCAACGTTCCACGCTTTGTGTGTGCGAATTTTGCGGCGCAATATTGACAAATTAGGCTATAATACCGCCTTTACGATTGCCGATCCGGGGGAACAACGGACGTTGATGAAGCGCATCTTCAAGGAAATGAACTTGGATCCCAAGAAATTTGAACCCCGGAACTTCTTGAGTGCTATTTCCAACGCCAAAAATGCCTTAGAGACCCCGGCCGCTTACCAAGCGAAGTACCAGGATCCATATCGTAAACTGGTCGGTGAAGCTTATGGGCGCTACCAAAAAGAATTGGAAGCCAACCAGACCTTGGACTTTGATGATTTGATCATGAAGACGATTGAATTGTTTAAGACGGAGCCAGCGACCTTGGCTTACTACCAAGATAAGTTTAACTACATTCACGTTGACGAATACCAAGATACCAACGACGCTCAGTATCAGTTAGTCCACCAACTGGCGGCGAAGTACGAAAATCTGTGTGTCGTGGGGGATGCCGATCAGAGTATCTATGGTTGGCGGGGGGCCAACATGAATAACATCCTGAACTTTGAAAAGGATTACCCAACGGCCCAAACGATTATGTTGGAACAAAATTATCGCTCGACGCAAACGATTTTGGATGCGGCTAACCAAGTGATTGCCAACAACGTTAACCGGAAAGATAAAAAGTTGTGGACCCAAAATGGTCAGGGGGACAAAATTTCTTATTACCGGGCCCAAAGTGAGCACGATGAAGCCTACTACGTGGTCAAACAAATTGAAAAGCAACGCCAAGCGCATGGGTATGCGTACGGTGATTTTGCCATTCTCTACCGGACCAATGCGCAGTCCCGGTTGATTGAAGAAACCTTTATGAAGTCCAGCATTCCATATACGATGGTGGGCGGTCATAAGTTCTACGACCGGATGGAAATTCGCGATTTACTGGGCTACTTAACGTTGGTTGCTAATCCAGATGATTCACTGAGTTTTGAACGGGTGGTGAACGTGCCCAAGCGCGGCATTGGGGCTACCAGTTTGAACAAGCTGCGCCAGTTTGCTGCAGACATGGGCTGGTCGTTGATGAAGGCGGCCGAAAACGTGGAACTGGCCAACCAAATCTCCCCGAGCGTGAAGAAGAAATTGACTGGCTTTGCAGAAGAAATGCAGCAACTGCAAACGCAAGCGGCGAACCTGACGTTAACCGAGTTGACGGATGCGATTTTAACGCAAACGGGCTACCGGGCGAGTCTCCAAGCCGTTGCCAATAAAGATTTGCAAGCCCAGACCCGCTTGGAAAACTTGGAAGAATTTAAGTCCGTCACCCAAGAATTTGATCAGAAGCATGGCGATGAAGTGACGACCACCCAGGAACAGTTGACCCAATTTTTGACGGACCTGGCTCTGGTTTCGCCCCAAGATGAGCTGGAAGACCAAACCAATACGGTGACGTTGATGACCTTACACGCCGCCAAGGGGCTGGAATTCCCGGTGGTCTTTTTAATCGGGATGGAAGAAGGTATCTTCCCGTTGGCCCGGGCGAAGGAAAATCCGGAAGAAGCAGAAGAAGAACGCCGTTTGGCTTACGTGGGGATTACCCGCGCCAAGCAAAAACTTTACTTAACCAATGCCAACTCCCGGGTCTTGTACGGGCGGATTCAGCGGAACCCGGCCTCAGAATTTGTAACGGAAATCAGTGATGATTTGTTGCAACAAGATAGCCCAGCAGTGCGGTCGAAAGCCCCGTTTACTCGACTCAAGCAGGGGCACAGTACGCGCTTGGCGACAACGACAACGTATGCGGCTAAACAGACGCATTCAACCAAGCAAGTTGCCAACCAAGGGACTGGCGCCGAAAAAGGCAACTGGCAAGCCGGCGATAAAGTAATGCACAAGAAGTGGGGGCAAGGGACCGTGGTTGCCGTTAACGGCACTGGTACGGATATGGAATTAGACATTGCCTTTCCGAACGAAGGGGTCCGGCGCTTATTGGCCTCGTTTGCTCCAATCAAGAAGGTCGAGGATTAATGATGAGCGAAGAACAACGTCCGGTTGCCGCCTTAGATCTGGCGGCAGCCAAAACGGAAATTGGTCCCTTACGGACTCAATTGAAGCAGTGGGGCCGGGAATATTATGAACAGGATCAGCCCACGGTTGAAGATTACGTTTATGACCGCGCTTACCAACGTTTGGTGCAGATCGAAGCGCGCTTTCCGCAGTTAGTGACGCCGGATTCGCCCACCCAACAAGTTGGGGGGCAAGGGGCCACCCAACTGGCCAAGGTGCCCCATGAAGTCCCGATGCTATCGATGGGGGATGTTTTTTCCCCGGCGGAATTGGCTGACTTTAATGCGCGCCAACAAGCGAGCTTAGCCGTTGACAGTTTAGCTTACAATTTGGAACTGAAAATTGATGGCTTGTCGCTGTCCTTGGTTTATGAAGCGGGCCAACTGGTCCAAGCATCCACGCGGGGGAACGGGCAAATTGGGGAAGATGTGACAGCCAACGTCAAAACGATCCAAGACGTGCCCCAAACGTTGCCGGAACCATTGTCAATTGAGGTTCGCGGGGAATGCTACATGCCCAAAGCAGCCTTCTTGGCTTTGAATGAAAAACGCGAAGCCGAGGGCCTGCCAACCTTTGCCAACCCCCGCAATGCAGCGGCCGGCAGTTTGCGCCAGTTGGATCCTACGATTACCAAACAACGCCAATTAGCCACCTTTATTTATTACGTTCCCGACTTTGCCACCTTGGGTGTGACCACCCAAGCGCAAGCCTTGGCCCGCTTGCAAGCCTTAGGGTTTGCGGTTAACCCGCATTCCCGGGTGGTGACGACGCCGGCAGAAATTGAGTCTTACCTAACGGAATACACAGCCCAACGGGATGATTTACCGTATGGGATCGACGGGATTGTTGAAAAGGTTAATGATTTGGCAACGCAAGTCCAGTTAGGTAATACCGTGAAGGTACCCCGGTGGGAAATTGCCTATAAATTTCCGCCCGAGGAAGCGGCGACGGTGGTGCGCGAAATTGAGTGGACCGTTGGGCGCACGGGGAATGTAACGCCCACGGCGGTGATGGATCCGGTTCAATTGGCGGGGACGACGGTGGCGCGGGCTTCGTTGCACAACCCGGATTACTTGGCGGCTAAGGATATTCGCTTAGGCGATACGGTCATGTTGCATAAGGCCGGTGACATTATTCCCGAAATTTCCCGGGTAATAATGGCGAAGCGCCCGGCAACCAGCCAACCTTACCAGCCACCGCAGGACTGCCCAGTTTGTGGGGCCGCCTTGGTCCACTTAGCGGATGAAGTTGCCTTGCGCTGTGTTAACCCGATGTGTCCGGCCCAACTCAAGGAAGGACTCGCCCACTTCGCCTCCCGCAACGCCATGAATATTGATGGGCTTGGCCCTAAAATTATTGAAGCCCTGTGGGAACGCAAAATGGTGCAAAACGTTGCGGACCTATACCGCTTGACGGCCGCGCAATTATTAACTTTACCTAAATTTGCAGAGAAATCCGCGACCAACCTATTGACAGCAATTGACAACAGTCGGCATAATTCAGTCGAACGTTTGCTGTTTGGGTTAGGCATTCGCCACGTGGGGGCCAAAGTCGCCCAGCTGATTGCCCAACACTTTGGCGATTTAGCCGCGGTCATGGCGGCTGATTCGGCCGAAATTGCGGCTATTCCGGGCGTCGGCGCAACAATTGGGGACAGTGTTGCTACCTACTTTGCGAATGAAAAAGTCCAAGCTTTAGTGGCCGAGTTAGCAGCAGTCGGGGTCAACTTGACCTACGAAGGCGCCCCGGTGATGGTGAACGATACTTGGCGTGACAAACGCGTCGTTTTAACCGGGAAATTAAGTGCCTTTAGCCGGGCGGAAGCAACGGCGTGGTTGGAAGCCCGCGGGGCAACGGTGACCGGGAGTGTCTCCAAAAAGACCGATCTGTTGATTGCCGGGGAAAAAGCGGGCAGTAAACTGAAAAAGGCCAATGATTTGCAAATTCCAGTCTGGGATGAGCAACGCTTTGACCAGGCAATGAAGGAGGAAAATTAGACCGTGAAAAGGAAAAAATGGTGGGTTGTCCTGGCCACCATCGGGGTCAGCATCAGCTTAGCGGCCTGTGGTAATAAGAAAAGCAACAATGTAACGACAACTGGCAGTACCAGTGGGACTTACCAAGCCGTGATTAAGGGTGGGCATTACCAAACCAGTAAGGCGCGGGGAGTGGCCGTCCAGCAAAATGATAATACTTACAACTTGAAGAGCTTTGAAAATGGTTTGACCAATGTGATTGCCAAGAAGTTCTTTTCCCCGAAGAACTACATTTTTCAGGAAGGCCAATATTTGAGTGCCAGTACCTTAGGTGATTGGTTAGGCCGGCAAACCAGTAAGAATCCGTTGGGCTTGAATCCAGCCCAGGGTAAGAAGAGTGATCCTAACCCCTTGTACATTCAACAAATCGAAGAACAGGATTATGTCCAACAAAGTGGCAATTCCTTAAAATTGAAGGGTGTGGTGATCGGGGTCGGCATCAACTCGGAATATCAATACCAAAAGAAGACCGATGGGCCGTACTATACGAAAAAAATTTCCGATAGTGAAGTGCAAGCCCAAGGTAAGGCCGCTGCCGCGAAGATTGTAAAGCGGCTACGGGAAAAGAAGGACCTCCAAAACGTCCCGATTGTGGTCGCTTTATACAAGCAAGCGCCCCAAGACAGCTTGGTTGGCGGGACCTTCTTTGCTTACACGAAAACCAATAGTGCCCAGGTCGGCAGTTGGACAAAGTTGAATTACAAGAATGAGGTCTTGCCAAAGGCCACCTCAGCTGCAGAAGCCAACTCCAACAGCACTGGGACCAGCGGCTCGTTTTCCAACTTTAAGAGCCAAGTGCAAAACTTCTTCCCGAACATTAGCGGGGTTACGGCCCAGGCCCAATCAAAAGATGGCACCTTACAAGGCATGCACGTGACGATTACGACTCAGTTCTACAGCCAAACGGAAATCAACAGTTTTACGGGTTACATCGTCCAAGCGGCTAAGAAGTACCTGCCAAACGGGGTCCCAATTGATATCAAGATTCAATCCGATTCGAATATCCAAGCAGTGGTTTACCGGGATGCCGGTTCCAGCAAGTGGAATTCGCACATTTTTGGCTCCTATTAACCGCCCGGTTCAAAACCGTGATCGTCCTTTGGCTTCGGTCACGGTTTTCTGCTTGGCGCTTTGCAAGAAATCCCTTGACAAAGCGGCATCGAAGCGCGGCTTGTGATAGAATAAAAATATTGTAAAGAATTTGGAAAAGAGGTTAGGAGAATGGCTGAGAAGTTAGGCCGTAAGGCGGCTGAACACGTGGCAGAATTGGCGAAGCTGTCCTTTACGGATGCGGAATTGGACCAATTTGTGCCCCAATTAGAAGCGACGATGCACCTGTTTGATGACCTGCAACAAATGGATACAACGGGGGTGACCCCAATGTATTCGCCCACGCAAGAAGTCAGCGTGATGCGTGAGGACGTGGCAGTCGCAAGCAACCAACGCGATGCACTGTTGGCCAATGCCCCAGAAACGGAGCAGGGCTTGATTAAAGTGCCAGCGATTATTGATGAAAGCGAGGATTAACGGATGGCTTTTTACGATACCGATGTCACCCAATTACACGATGACCTGGTTAACAAGCGGGTTAGCGCCACGGAATTGACCCAGGCGGCGTTTGCGCGGATTAAGGCTACGGACGATCAAGTCAAAGCGTTCTTGGCCTTAAATGAAGAAGCGGCCTTAAAGCAAGCCGCGGCCTTAGACCAAGCGGGGATTGCCCCGGACCAAATGCTGGCGGGGATTCCGCTGGCCGTTAAGGATAACATTGTTACGAAAGGGCTGACGACGACGGCGGCGTCCAAGATGTTAGCTGATTTTAAGCCGGTTTATGATGCAACGGTCGTCGAAAAGCTCCACCAAGCCGGGGTCATCAACGTCGGCAAGACCAACCTGGATGAATTTGCGATGGGGTCGTCCACGGAAAATTCGGCCTTCCAAACGACTAAGAACCCGTGGGACCTGACCCGGGTGCCAGGGGGCTCGTCTGGTGGTTCCGCCGCGGCCGTTGCGGCGGGTGACGTGCTAGGGGCCGTCGGGACCGATACTGGGGGCTCGATTCGCCAACCGGCTTCCTTTACTGGGGTCGTGGGGATGAAGCCAACTTACGGGCGGGTTTCCCGTTGGGGTGTCATCGCCTTTGGTTCCTCCTTTGATCAAGTTGGGTGGTTGTCGCAAAGCGTCAAGGACAACGCCTACATGTTAGAAGCGATTGCCGGCCTTGATGCCAAGGACATGACCAGTTCGCACCTGGCCGTGCCACACTACGCCGCTAATCTCGCCCAGGCTGACGTTAAGGGACTCAAGATTGCCGTGCCAAAGGAATACTTAGGTGAGGGGATTGATGAGGACGTCAAGGAAGTCATTAAGGCGGCCTTGGCTCATTATGAATCCTTAGGGGCCCAGATTGATGAAGTCTCGATGCCACACACCAAGTACGGGATTCCTGCTTACTACATTTTGGCTTCCTCCGAAGCGTCTTCAAACTTACAACGCTTCGATGGGATTCGTTACGGCTTCCGGGCTGCTGATGTGAAGAATCTGGAAGACGTTTACGTTAAGACGCGTTCCGAAGGGTTTGGACCAGAAGTAAAGCGGCGGATCATGCTGGGGACTTTCTCCTTATCCGCGGGGTCATATGATGCCTACTTTGCCAAGGCGGCGAAGGTCCGGCGCTTGATTGCAGATGACTTTAACCAGGTCTTGGCGGATCATGACGTCATTATGGGGCCAACGGCGGTTTCGACGGCTTTCAAGGTCGGTGCGGAAATTACCGATCCAACCAAGATGTACTTAAACGACCTGCTGACGGTGTCCGTCAACATGGCTGGTCTGCCGGGGATGTCAATTCCGGCTGGCTTCTCTAAGGCTAACGGGATGCCAGTTGGGCTGCAAATTATCGGGAAGGCCTTTGATGAACAAACCGTTTACGATGCCGGGTACGTCTTTGAACAAACGACTGATTTCCACAAGCAAACGCCACAATTAGGGGGGCAAAACTAAATGAATTTTGAAACCACTATTGGTCTGGAAGTCCACGTGGAATTAAAGACCAACTCCAAGATTTATAGCCCGTCCCCGGTTAACTTTGGGGCGGCACCAAACGAAAATACCAATGTGATTGACTGGGGGTACCCCGGGGTCTTACCAAGTCTGAACAGGGGGGTAGTCAAAGCCGGGATCATGGCCGGCTTGGCCTTGCATGCTGAAATTACCAAGCAGATGCACTTTGACCGGAAGAACTACTTCTACCCGGACAACCCGAAGGCGTACCAAATTACCCAATCAGAAACGCCAATTGCCCACGACGGCTGGGTTGAAATTGAAGTGAACGGCAAAAAGAAGAAGATCGGGATTGCCGAAATGCATATTGAAGAAGACGCCGGGAAAAACACCCACACGGGCCAGTATTCCTACGTCGACTTAAACCGGCAGGGTACGCCGTTGATCGAAATCGTCTCTAAGCCCGACATTGCGTCGCCAGAAGAAGCAGTGGCCTACTTAGAAGCCTTGCGGCAACGCATTCAATTTACCGGGATTTCGGATGTGAAGATGGAAGAAGGGTCGATGCGGGTGGATACCAACATTTCCGTGCGGCCATTTGGGAGCGATAAGTTCGGGACCAAGACAGAAATGAAGAACATCAACTCCTTTAACTACGTGCGCAATGCCCTGGAATTTGAAGAAAAGCGGCACCAAGCAGTGATTCTCTCCGGGGGCACGATTGTCCAAGAAACCCGGCGGTATGATGAAGCCACGAAGGGAACCATTTCGATGCGCTCCAAGGAAGGGAGCGATGACTATCGTTACTTCCCCGAACCAGACTTGCCGCCACTGGAAGTTTCTGATGAATGGATTGATGAAATTCGCCAAGCCATGCCGCAAATGCCCGGTGAACGGCGGGAACACTACGTCAACGACTTGGGCCTGACGGATTACGATGCGATGGTTTTGACGCAAACCAAGGAAATGGCGGACTTCTTTGAAGCGGCGGTGGCTACTGGTGCCGATGCCAAGCGGATTGCCAACTACTTGATGAACGACGTCAACTCCTACTTAAATGATGAACACGTTGATCTACAAGACACCAAGCTGACGCCGGACCACTTGGCCGGGATGGTGAAGTTAATTGACAACGGTACGATTTCTTCGAAGATGGCCAAAAAGGTCTTTGCCGGGATTATTGACGGGGAAGAACCGGCTGCCTTTGCCAAGGCCCACGGCTTAGTTCAAATGTCTGATCCTGCTGAATTAAAGCCAATCATCGATGGGGTCTTGGATAACAATGAACAATCGATCATTGACTTTAAGAACGGGAAAGACCGGGCAATTGGCTTCTTGGTTGGTCAAATCATGAAGCAAACCCGCGGGAAGGCTAATCCGAAGGTGGTCAACCAAATCTTGATGCAAGCCTTAAACGAACGGTAAGAAACGGGGGATGGTCATGCACAAACGCGCGCGAATTATCTATAACCCAACTTCGGGGCGGGAAGCATTGCGTGGCGATCTGGTGGACATCCTGGCTGTTTACGAACAGGCGGGGTACGAGACCAGCGCCTATGCAACGACGCCGGAACCTAATTCGGCTAAAAATGAAGCCACCCGGGCGGCCAAGGAAGGCTTTGACCTGATTGTGGCGGCCGGGGGTGATGGGACCTTAAGCGAAGTTATCAACGGGATTGCGGGGTTAAAACAGCGTCCTACCTTGGCAGTGATCCCGGCCGGCACGACCAATGACTATGCGCGGGCCCTGCGGGTACCGCGCGAGGACCCAATTGCGGCCGCGAAGTTGATTCTCAAGGCCAACAACCGTTTTAAGATTGATGTCGGCAAGGCCAATGACAACTACTTTATGAACATTGCGGCGGGGGGAACTTTAACGGAGTTGACCTATGAAGTTCCGTCGCAAATGAAGTCTTTGTTTGGCTATGCGGCCTACTTTGCCAAGGGGGCTGAATTATTGCCCCAGATCAAGCCGGTTGAGATGAGCATCAAATACGACGGCCAGGAATTCCGGGGCAAGGCTTCGACGATCTTTTTGGCCTTGACCAATTCGGTGGGGGGCTTTGAACAGATTGTTCCCGATGCTTCCCTTGATGACGGGAACTTCTCTTTAATTATCGTCAAGGACAGCTCGCTGGTGGGGATGTTGCAGCTGATGACCAAGGCTTTAAAGGGAACGCACGTGGATGATCCGCGGATTATTTACGCTAAGGCCAAGGACGTCATGGTCACCCCGCTAGACGACCAAGATCGCTTAATGATCAACCTCGATGGCGAGTACGGTGGCGATGCGCCAATGCACTTTGTCAACCTCAAGCAACACTTGGAAGTGATCGCCAACCTGGACGAAATTCCGAATGATGCCTTGACGGCCGATATGAAGAAGTATGAAGACGACTTTGTGCGCGGGGTTGATGAACTAGCGGATCAAACGGCCCACTAGTTTGGACATTCCACCGGGAACTTAGTAGAATAGAAGGGCTGGGATTTTCCCAGCTCTTTTGCGTACATAGGAAAACAGGAGGAACCACGCATGAAGTTACAGCTACCGGTCCACAAGAACGAACACCGTACGGGGACCGTAACGGATCTGACCTACGAAGGCAACGGAGTGATCAAAGTTGACCATTACCCGATTTTTATCCCGAACGCCCTGCCGGGGGAAACGATTGAGTACGTCGTCACCAAAGTTAGTAAGAACTTTGCCTGGGGGAGGGCGCTGGCTTGGCAAACCAAGAGTGCCGACCGGGTTGAGCTGGCCGATCAGCGCTACTTGCAGACCGGGATTGCGCCCTTGGGGCATTTAAGTTATCCAGCCCAGCTGAAGTTTAAGCAGAAGTTGCTGGTCGACCTCCTAGCCAAGGCCCATCTGCCGTTGGAAGTGGCACCGACCTTGGGGATGAAAACCCCTGTGCGTTATCGCAACAAGGCCCAAGTGCCGGTGAAATTAATCCGGGGACGCTTAGAGACCGGGTTTTACAAGCGGGGCAGCCATGATTTGGTGCCAATTGAAGACTTTTTGATTCAAGATCCGGTGATTGACCAAACGATCGTGGCGGTGCGTGATGTGCTGCGCCACCACCAGATTCCAGCCTATGATGAACAAACCGGGCGCGGCGTGATCCGGACGGTGATGGTCCGGCGGGGGTATTATTCCCACGAGGTGATGGTGGTCTTGATTACCAAGACCAAGCACTTGCCGGCCCAACAAGCCCTGACAGCTGAAATTGTTGCCGCCGTGCCAGAACTAAAGAGTTTGGTCCAGAACATTAACGAAAAGCAAACGAATAAGCTGTTGGGGGATCAGAACCGGGTCTTGTGGGGCCAAGCCACGATTAATGATCAGCTCTTGGGGATTGACTTTAAGATCTCCCCACTATCCTTTTACCAGGTTAATCCCCAACAAACCGAAAAGCTGTATCAAACTGCAATTGAGCAAGCCAAATTGGACGGTAGTCAGACCGTGATTGATGCCTATTGTGGAATCGGGACGATTTCTTTGGCGGTAGCTAAGCACGCCAAAAAGGTCTACGGGGTTGAAATCGTACCGGCCGCGATTGCCGATGCCAAGCAGAATGCGGCCTTAAACGGAATTGATAACGCTGAATTTGTGGTTGGCAAGGCTGAAGAACAGATGGCCAAGTGGCAAGCCGCCGGGCTGAAGCCAGATGTGTTGATCGTCGACCCACCGCGCAAGGGGTTGGCAGAAAGCTTAATTGAAGCCGCCGGGGTGATGGGCCCGCAAAAGATCATCTATGTGTCGTGCAATCCGGCCACCTTGGTGCGCGATTTGCAACGCTTGGCGGCAGTTGGTTATCAAGTGACGCAGCCGATTCAGCCGGTTGATCAGTTCCCGCAGACGACCCATGTGGAGAGCGTAACCGTCCTTGAGCGTACAGAAAAATAGCCTGAGAATGCCAGTGTAACGGTATTCTTAATAGATGAAAAGTATACTAATTCCTCTTTTGAAGCTTGGAATTAGTATACTTTTTGCTTATTGAGCTAGAGGGTCGAGTGGACAGCGTGCTGGATTTTTGGGTTGTATGTGCAAATGTCCGTTTTGGAGAATTGAGTTGGTTAAGATGATGGAAAAGGTGATAAAGTTTTATATAATGCGGGATATAGCGAGTCTGAAAATAGATGAATATGACGCTGAAAGTTGAGTGAATAAGAGTTTAACAACAAATTTTTAGATTATTTCTATATAGTTATGATTAAGCAGCACACTGGCGTACTCAACCTATAATTTAATCACTAAGGAGAATCAGAAATTTATGGATTTAGAAAAATACAAGTTATTAAAGAATAAAAGAATAGTTGAAGTGCTAGATGGTGACGAAACATTTGGAGATTTTAAGAGACAAGATACTGGCTCCAATTTTGGAGTTGCCGATTTACAAATAGCTATGCCAAGATTGAGCGGACCAGATATTTGTGATGTGGCAAAAACATTTGGCTCGACAACAGAATATACCGGTATAAAGTCTCGATGGCAATATATGTTTGATTTAATTGATTATGGTATTAGTTCAGGAAAAATACCAAGCATACTTGCCTATCTATTAGACCTCCGCGGAAATAGATAGCCTATTTCTAGCAGTTCTCGAAATTATAA
>CHCFD05601__coassemble_446_pt1 | contig 40158 bp, 33 predicted proteins | sample CHCFD05601__metabat2_high_PE_005 | metagenome-assembled genome bin CHCFD05601
ATGTTAGTTGCTAACCCTAAAATCTTAGCCCTATTTTAACAAGTTTGCGTCCCCGCCCCTACTCAGCGGCTGAAATCTTATCAAAGGCTTAACAGTGCCGTCGGTTCGTCTTGGTCCGTATCTTGGAGGGTGAAATCGTGATCCACCCCGTAATCTTGGGCGCTTAACATTGAGGCGACCGTCAAATGAGCCAGGGACTTTGTATTGTTTTCGTGACTGCGGTGCCCCAAAAAAACCGTCTTGGTCCGCGCACCGATGACATCCATCAAGGCATTGGCCCCGTCTTCATTTGACAGGTGGCCTTCCGTCCCTAAAATCCGTTGCTTTAACGGCCAGGAATAACGTTGCCCCGCTAACAGCATCTCGGGATCATGGTTGCATTCCATTAAGTAGGCATCCGCATTCCGCACCGTGCCGGCAATTTTATCCGACACATAGCCCGTATCGGTCAGAATACACAGGGTCTGCTGATCATGGTGCAACTGGTAAAACTGCGGCTGGGCCGCATCATGTGACACCGCAAAACTTTCTACCTGTAGATCGCCAAAATCTTTGACCGCCCCGGGGGCCAAGAGATACTTTTGTTCCGGAGCAATTTTACCCACTTTCGGGGCCATTGCCTGCCACGTCCCCTGGTTGGCATACACCGCCAAACCATAGCGACGTGCCAAGACCCCGACGCCATGAATGTGGTCACTATGCTCGTGCGTCACGAAGATGGCTTCCACGTCCGCAAGGGACCGGTTAAGCTTGGCCATCCGCGCCTCTAATTGCTTGCCACTCAAGCCGGCATCAATTAAGATCCGGTGCTTGGGCGTTTCAATGTACGTCGCATTGCCCCGGCTGCCACTGGCTAAAATACTGTATCGAAGTGAATCCCGTCCTTGCACTTCCCTGTCGTCCTTTCTTCATTGCTGTTATTTTATGGCACCTTAATCAGGTTTTCCCGAAAGGCGTTGACCCGCAACAGGTGCCCCGTACCTGACGTTTGATTTTTGACTTCTGCGACCCAAGCGGGAACGTAAATCAATTGGTCATCACTGCGCTGCAGCTTGGTATACCCGAGCTTAACCCAACGGACCTTGCTGTTATTGGCGAGTTGATTATTCTTATACAACCAGTTTACGGCTTCGAGCTGCGAAATGGTTGGTTGCCGTGACCGTAACAACTTGCTGTTACTTAGCCGTCCCTGGGTATAGCCAGTAATCGCCCCACTGGCATTGCGAAAAATGCGCAACTCCCCCGCGCTGTCCAAAAGCGGCCGGCCTTGCAGTTCCTGACTGTATACCAGGGTTTTACTGGTCGACAAGTCGGGTTGATAGAGATAGTGATTCCCGGCCACCAGCCGTTTTTGATGGGTTAGTTCGGGGGCGACCTTCGCTGGGGCAGTCGTCTTTGAATTCAGGACCACCGGTTTGTCATAGGTCACCGTCACCAGGTTTTCATTCTCTTGAATCGTAGCATTCTTTAAGGGCGCCAAATTCTGCGTTTGCTTGACCAAGTTTTGGTCCGGCGTCACCAACACGTAATAACCACTTTGGCGCTGATCGCTCAGCAAGGGCAATTTAATGTCATCAGCGCGCATCTGCCGGCGCAAGGCCACCTGCTGATTTTGGTGAGAATTAGTGACCATGGGTTGACTGCCCCAGGCATAAGAAGCCAACAAGAAGAGATCCAAAATCACAAAGGCCACAATAAAGATGGTCTGAATCCGTTTAAAGTTCATGCTGGCTGGCCCCCTTCATGCATTAACGTTTGGTAGGGCACCCATTCCCCCTTGTACTGGACTAAGTAAGTCGGCCGGACGGTGACTTCCTTGGCGGTTGGGTCGCTATGCCACCAATACCCCAGCCGTAAACCTTGGACGTCCTTTAGTTTGCCCACCGCTTGCAGGCCATTGAAGACCACCGCGGTCGCTGGTAAGGTCAGGGCGGGTTGCTTGGTCGGCAACGGCGTCGTTAAACTATAGCAAGAAAACCGCAGCGATTCGACCCCGGTCTCACTTTCCCGTAACCGGACGGTTCCATAATTGTCTTCATTGTATACCGGAAAGCCTTCGACCGTAGTCCGGTAGGTGATCTGCTGCTTGGCATGATCAAAGGTGTCAAATTGCAGTTGATCCTGGATAATCCCCGTCTGCTGCAAACGCCGGAAAAAATGGGCATACACCGTTTGCAAGCTGTAACGGGTCGGTTGACTCAGGTAATTTTCAAACGTCAACGTTCCTTGCGCTTGGTCGTACACCAAGCGCTTATCACTCCCGTTGTGATAGATCCGTTGGTTGCCTTCCACCCGTTGGGCCAGCCGCTTACCCTTGGCCGAATTTAACAGCGTCTGGGCCAGACTGTCCACGTTTTGCTGCTCAATTGCCGCCCGGTAGGTGGGCAAAGTAATCGCGTGGGGGTAGGTTAACACCAATTGATTGTTCAGCCACCGGTATTCGACTGGTAGCCGTCGGCCCCCCAGGAGTGAGGCTTTTAGCTTCGTTAAGCGTTGCGCGTTGACTTGATAACGATACACAACCGTCCCTTGGTCGCGCAACAAATAGATCCGCGCTTGGCCCGTCAAGGGAATCACGATGCGATTCACCAAGGTTAAATCCTTGGCTGACAACTTCTGGTTAAAGGTCGTATTAAACGTCGCGATCGCCACGGCGCTAGGATAAGACAAGACCAAGGCATTGCTTTGCCGGAGATATTCCCGGTAAGCCGTCGGATTGTCCGCACTGACCTGCTTTCCCTTTTGCAAGGTCCATTTCCGAAGGCTCTCACGCGCCGTCAACACCACATTTTGGGGTTGATTAAACAAGAGGTGCTGTTCGCGGTCCGGGCCCGTCTTCACCACCGTAGTCGGCACGTATAGGTTTTCTTGCGCCATGGTTGCGACTGAAGTCACCCGGGGCGCGGTGGCTTCATTCGGGTGTTCATAGCGGTAGGGCATGACCCACACCAGACCAGATAAAATGATGCTGATCACAAGGACGACTGACAAAAGCCCGATCCGCCAATTAGCCCGTAATTTCTTGCTCATCGCTCCAGTCATCCCCTTCATATGGTACGTATGGCAGGGAAATGTAGAAGGTCGAACCCCGCCCTTCAATGCTATCAACCCAAATCTGGCCCCCTAAGAGATTCACCACTTCTTTTGAAATCGCTAGGCCCAGCCCGGTCCCCCCTTGCTTGCGGGAACGCGCCTTGTCTACCCGGAAGAAGCGATCGAAAATGTGCCCTAGATCCTTGCGTGGAATCCCCAGGCCCTGATCGGCAATACTTAAAATCACGTGGTTGTGCGTTTCAAGCAAACGGGCCGTAATAATCCCGCCGTCCGGCGAGTACTTAATCGCATTGTTCATAATGTTATCAATTACCTGGGTGAATTTGTCAGTATCAATTTCCACCCATAAGTCCCGCTTGGTAAAATGGCGTTCAATCGAATACTTCTTCTTGGTGGGATCATCCGCTTCTTTTTGGATAATCATGTCAAACCGGTCCAGAATATAGCTAAACAATTCATTGATGTTAACATACTCCAAATTGAGCTTCACGGTCCCGGAGTCCATCCGCGACAAACTTAACAGGTCGTTGATCATCCGGATCATGCGCTCCGTCTCATCTTCGACCACCTTGAGAAATTGGGGGGCGACCTCCGGATTTTGCCAGGCCCCATCCGCCAACGCTTCCACGTAGGACTTCACACTGGTCAGCGGCGTTCTTAATTCATGAGAGACGTTGGAAACAAATTCTTTTTGTTCGCGTTCTTCTTTTTGTTGACTGGTTACATCATGCAAGACACACACCAACCCGGAGACAAAGCCGGATTCTCGTTGAATTGGCGAGAAAAAGACACTCAAAATCGGCGCGGTTTGGTCCGCTTGGTTATCCAAGATCAAGTGATCCAACTCATTGTCCACCAACTGTCGCACCGTGTATTTGCGCCGCAATCCCAACACGTCCAGAATCGAAGTGTTGAGAATTTCGTCTTCACTTTCGATCCCCAACAATTGGAGGGCCATACTGTTAACGGTCACCAAGTTGCCCCGGCGATCGGTCGCCAAGACCCCATCTGACATGTGGGATAAAACGCTGTTCAACCGCCGCCGTTCCGCGGCCGAAGATTCTTGGCTTTCTTCAATCCGCACTGACAGGTTGTTCACCGCCCCGGCCAGCTGCCCCAACTCATCATTGCCCGCGACTTCCAGCCGCCCGGAATAATCCCCCCGGGCAATCTGCAGGGTCTTTTTGCGCATCTCTTCAATTGGCCGGGTAATTTCACGGGCAATTAAGATCGCGAGACCCAACCCAAAGATGATCGTCAACAGGGCCGAAGCAAAGTAGATCAACGAAATATTGTTGATACTGGTATAGACCCCCTCGAGGTTCGCTTTTAAATACGCAACCCCCACGACTTCATTGGCATTATTGGGGTTGACGAGCGGGACGACGTTCACGAAGTAGCGATCATGGGTATTGTTATCATACAAGTGCTCCGTATGAGCGCGGTTGGTGGCCAGGGTCGTCTTAATCGTTTTATCCGTCGTTCGCTGGCCCACGCTGCCTTGGGTATTGGCCAGACTGGTCCCCCGAATTACGCCCTTCCCGTCGATCACCCGGATCTCCGTAATCGTATTGTTATTGATCGAAGCTAAGATCGCCTTGATTTGCTTATTGGCTTGGGACTCATTGGGCTTGGTCAGCTGGCTGGCCAAGGAATTGTTGACGTAGGTCGGCAGTTCGACTTGTTGTTTGAACGTCGTCATATTCTGGCGTTCCAACTGCCGGACGAAGACGGCGCCGACCACCTCTAAAGTCAACATCAGCATTAAGGCAAAGACCAAGGCGATTTTAAATTGAATCGACTGATAGAATTTAATCTTCGAATTCACGGTGTCAGATCCTTACTCTTGGTTCGGGTTGGCTAAGTAGTAACCTACCCCCCGCCGGGTGACCAGCCATTCGGGGTGACTCGGGTTGTCTTCAATTTTTTCCCGCAACCGCCGGACCGTCACGTCAACCGTCCGGACGTCGCCGAAGTAATCATACCCCCACACCGTTTGTAAGAGGTGTTCACGGTTGATTACTTGGCCTAAGTGGCGTGCTAAGTAGTGTAACAGTTCAAACTCCCGGTGGGTCAGGTTGATGTTTTCGCCCCGCTTGGTCACCGTGTAAGCATCCGGGTGGATCGTCAAGTCGCCGACCTTAATGTCCGCCTTCCGGTTGTCCGCCGCCGTCGTCACTGCCTCTTGGCGCCGTAAGTTAGCCTTGACCCGCGCCACTAATTCCCGGTTTGAGAAGGGCTTGGTGACGTAATCATCGGCCCCCAGTTCCAAGCCTAAGACCTTATCTAATTCCGAATCCTTGGCCGTAACCATAATGATCGGGGTACTGTGCTTGACCCGGACCCGCTTGGCCACCTCTAACCCGTCAATTTTAGGCAACATCAAATCCAAAATGATCAGATCAGGATCATCCGCTTCAACCCGGGCCAAGGCTTCTTCGCCGTCGTAGGCGATCAGCACTTCATAGCCCTCCTTCTCTAAATTAAATTTGATGATATCAGAAATTGGTTTTTCGTCATCGACGACCAATACTTTCTTTGCCATATTTTTCACCTATCCTCAGGATTTTTCTTTTACTGAATTTATTTGATAACTTTAGAAACTGCCGTAATTATACCACACTGCCACGCCGCCCGTTGCCAGCCCGCTTAACGCCGGCTGCGCACAAAAAATTTAAGTTTTTTCCGAAAAAAGCTTGCCTTCCCCCGGGGTTCTTGTTATTATTATAAACGTCGTCAAGACATGGGCAGTTAGCTCAGCTGGCAGAGCAACGGACTCTTAATCCGTGGGTCCAGGGTTCGATCCCCTGACTGCCCATCAGAGGTTTACACAGTCGCGAGATTTCTCGCGGCTGTTTTTTTTGTTTAAAATTGACCCGCCCTGGGATCGTGCGTAAACTAAAAGCAGCAAGCAATTTGGGAGGATTGTCATGACAATTACGTGGCTGTTGTTGATGATTATGGTGGCCGTTGGCATCATTGCCGAACGGCGCAAAAAGGAACGCTTTGCCTTCTTCAAAGCCTTGTTGCTCTTAGCCTTTTTGGTCGTTTTGAGCACGCTGTTCTTCATAATTGCCATTATTTTGCTCTACTTCTTTAGCACGGCGGTCCTAAAAATGGCGATGGGGTCGTTATTTGTCTTGTACGGGTTGATTATTATCCTCGCCGGCATCTTTTTATTCGTGGTCCTCAAAGGCGTCGCCCGGTGGCAGCCCTTGTCCAATACCGTGCTAACCCTGATTGAATACTATATTCAATGGAGTCTGATCTATGCGACGATCTATCAGATCATCTTTGACAACTTATTAAAAACCCTCCAGATTGTCAAAAACGTCTCCGCCCTCACCACGATTAGTTCCAACGTGGTCTTGGTCGCGGTCCTGTCATCGTTCATCGCTTCGTGGCTGGGGATTATCCTTTACAAATTTACCAAGGAAAAAATTTGATTTTTTTGCCCGAAGGGGTTGTCTTTCCCCCGCATTCTTGGTAAGATAATATCTGTTGTTAAGACATGGGCAGTTAGCTCAGCTGGCAGAGCAACGGACTCTTAATCCGTGGGTCCAGGGTTCGATCCCCTGACTGCCCATTTTCACCATCGCTTTGGCGGTGGTTTTTTTGTTCCCGTTGTCGGGCGGCTGGAAAAGGCTTTAAAACTTAAAAGGGTGCTAGAAACTACGTTAGAAACGTGGCTTCTAGCACCCTTTTGTTATGTTATTGTCGTCCTCGAACTACCAGCCACACAACTAGTTGGCTTGCGGGCGTAAATCCGTCGGTTGGGGTACCTGCTGACCAGCTTTCAAGGCACTATTGACGCCTTCACGGCCGGCATTGACAACGAACTCGTCGACGGCCCCACAATGCAAGCACGCGACTACAATTTGATAGCGTTGCGAATGATCAGCGTTGGTCGCCATCCAATTGCGCTCCGCGATTACCAGCGGTTTTTGCTGACATTTCGCACATGCGAGGTCCAATTGACGCTCCTCACGAAAGGGATCGCCCACTTGGCCAACCAGCCCCCAGCGGTCTTCGCCATGAACGTCATCGTAATTATTGTAAAACATTGCCCTTCCCTCCTAAAAGTGTTGCACGGCCCCCTTCTTTTCTTGGGTGACAATGCCGACAACTGCCGTAATCGCCAAAGCCACGGCTAGGCACAGCACAAACAGCAACCGGTACCCCAAGGCTTCAATTACCAGACCGCCGGCTAAGGGCCCCAATGCCTTGCCCACGGCAATCATCGCATTTAATAAGCCCTGGTACTTACCTTTGGCCTCAAGGGGGGTCAATTGGTTGACTAAGGCCGGAATCATCGGAAAGGCCGTTGTTTCCCCGAGGGTTAGGACCACCATCCCCAAGACAAACCAAACGTAGTTGTTGGCGACCAATAAAATTGCAAAGGATAAGGCAATCGTGGCTAACCCAAAGTAAACATAATGATAATCATTCTTGATCCACTTATTGAGCCCGTTGATCACGAGCTGGAAGGTGATCACCAATAGCCCGTTGATCGTCCATAACAAGCTGTATAAGGTCAACGAAACCCCCTTGCTGGTAATGTAGACCGACATATTACTCGACCACTGGGCATACACCAACCAGGTCAGCATCAACCCTAAGCACAAAGTCCAAATTACCTGGGCGTTGACCCGGGGTAAAGCCACCGCTGGGCGGTCGGCTGACGCATGCTGACTTAGCGTGACCGGCAAGCGGTAGTAACGGATCACGACTAAAATAAAAATGGCGTACAGGCTGGCCGTAATGATAAACAGCGGCCCGACTTGATTCTGCGCCAGTTCATAGATGGGCCCGGCAATCGTTGTCCCAAAGACCATTCCCAGATTATTGAAAAAATAAATCATATTAAAGATAAACCGCCCGTCATGGCCCCGCAAGCGGGTCCCAAAGGAGTTCAACAAGGTTAACAGCCAGCCGTTGAAAAAGCCAATGATCGTCAACAACAAGGGATAGGCTGGCCACTGGTTCCAAGCCACCATCGCCAGCATCGTCAAAATGGCTCCCAATAGCCCGGCTACCATCAACCGTTGGGGTCGCACCCGGTCAAAAAACATGCCGGCCAAGACACTGCCTAAGACATTGGCCCCGGAGAAAAACATCAGGACCAACCCCGCCACCGTTAGCGATTGATGTAACTGGTCGTGGATATATACCGTGGTCAACGGCCAAACAAAACTGTTGCCAAAGCTGGTCAAAAACGCCCCCAACAACAGCCACTGTAATTTCAATTCTCTTTGCATCTCCCCATGCCACCTTTCATTAATTTAATTAATCAGCACCTTTCGTTTTACCCACAAAGAAAGAGCTGTGATCAAGTTCGCACTCGATCGCAGCTTTACGTCGTTTTTCATTTAATTCTTAGCCTTCATGCTCATAGTCAATCGAGGCAAATTTGTTATAGGTCTTATTAAACAGTAACCGGACCGTCCCCCGGGGACCACTCCGGTTTTTTTCGATGATGACTTCAACCTCACTCAAGCTCGGCAGCTCTTCATTGGCTTGGGCTGGGGCCCCATTGCCGGGCCCGACATCTTGTTCTTGGCCCTGTTCGCGGGTGTAGTAATCATCCCGGTATAAGAAACTAACGATGTCGGCGTCCTGTTCAATTGACCCGGATTCCCGGATGTCAGAAAGGACGGGCCGCTTATCTTGGCGTTGCTCGACCCCCCGCGATAGTTGGGACAAGGCAATCACCGGACAAGCCAGTTCCTTGGCAAGCTTCTTGAGTTGCCGCGAAATCTCTGAGACTTCTTGTTGGCGGCTTTCCGCATTGCCGCCTTCAATCAGTTGCAAATAATCAATCACAATCAGCCCCAAATGCCCGGTTTTCTTAGCAAGCCGCCGGCACTTGGCCCGGATCTCCGCTACCCGAATCCCGGGGGTATCGTCAATATAGATATCAGCTTTGGAAAGGGACTCTGTGGCAACCCACAGGCTTTGCCATTCGTCACTGCTAAGGTTCCCGGTCCGGACGTGGTTGGCATTGATACTGCCCTCGGCACACAACATCCGGTTAACCAGGGACTCCGCCCCCATTTCCAGGCTAAAAATGGCGACCGTAGTATCATTTTTCACCGCCACGTTTTGGGCAATATTCAGGGCAAAGGCGGTCTTCCCCATCGCCGGCCGGGCCGCTAAGATCACTAATTCGTCGGGGTGCAGCCCCGTTGTCATCTTATCCAGCTGCGGATAGCCCATCGCCAAGCCGGTTACCGCCGTCGACTGCTTGGACAGCTCATCGATGTGGGACGTAGCATCGTAAAGCAAATCCCTCATCAGCTTCATTTCCGACTGGTTATTGCTTTCCGCTACGCTTAAGATTGAGCGTTCGGCCTCATCCAATAAATTGGTCAGGTCTTCGCTGTCCTCATAGCCTTTCCCCGCAATCGTCGTTGCCGTATCAATTAACCGCCGGGCGACGGCCTTATCCTTGACCAGCTTAGCATACGAGGCCACATCCGCCGCCGTCGGGGGAGCAGCTGCTAATTTGGCCAGGTACTCAATCCCCCCAATATTGGCCGTTTGCTTTTCTTTATCCAGCTCATTTTTCATCGAAACAATGTCGATGGGGACATCCTGGTCATTGAGCTTGAGCATCGCCGCAAAAATAATCTGGTGGGCGCGGGTATAAAAATCCTCCGGCTGGACATACTCCATCGCCGTGACAATCGCATCCTTAGCCAAAAATACGGCCCCTAAAACCGCCTGTTCCGCTTCTAAGTTCCGCGGTGGGGTCCGGTTGATTGGTGTATTTTCCATCAAATTTACCCCCGCTGTTGGTCGCTACTTTTCCGCCACGTGAACGCGCATCTTGGCTTCCACTTCATGGTGTAATTTTACCGTGACCGTGACGTAACCCAACGCCTTAATGGGGGCCGCTAATTCAAGTTTGCGCTTGTTTAGCTTGATTTGGTATTGGTCAGCCAACGCCGTGGCGATTTGCTTCGTCGAAATCGAACCAAACATCCGCCCGTCGCTACCGGCCTTCCCCTTCAATTCAACCACGGTGTCATCAGCTTCCAAAACGGCCTTGATCCGCTTGGCTTCGGCCAATTCTTCGGCTTCGTGCTTTTCTTTGGAACGTTCTTGGCCCGCTAACTCACTGAGGGCTTTTTTCGTGGCTTGCTTAGCCAGCCCCCGGGGAATTAAAAAGTTTTGCGCGTAACCATCGGGGACATTCTTGACTTCCCCACGCTTACCACGGCCTTTTACATCTTGAACAAAGATTACTTGCATTCGTAAATCACTCCTTTGGTACACTATCCGGCTGTGCCGGTTGAATAATTGACTTTAGCTGAGCGGCCACTTGCGTTACGCTGACGTCCGTCAATTGCACGGCCGCGTTGTTTAAGTGACCGCCACCACCCATTTTTTCCATGATTAATTGGACATTAAACTCGCCTTGTGACCGGGCGGAGACCCCGACGACTTCATTACTTCGCCGGGCAATGACAAACGAGGCCACAATGCCTTCCACGCCTAAGAGCATATCAGCCGCTTGCGCGACCGTGACCGGATCGTAGTTGCGATCATCTTCACCGACACACAAGGCTATTTTATCATCAACATAGCTGACATTTGAAATTAAGTGATTGCGCTCCATAAAATCCGTCCGATTTTCTTTCATGAAGGCTTCAATCAATTCACTATCCGCTCCGGCCGAGCGCAAGTACGAAGCCGCATCAAAGGTCCGCGTCCCGGCGTTGCGCGTAAAGGACTTGGTATCAATTTGAATCCCCGTCAGCATGACGGTGGCTTCCAACTTATTGAGGGCCTTGCTTTCCCGGGGCTGGTATTCAAACATCTCCGCAATCAGCTCACAGGTTGATGAGGCATAGGGTTCGATATAAACCAGGAGCGGGTTTTCCGGAAATTCTTCCCCCCGCCGGTGGTGATCAATGATGACCGTCCGGTTTTTCAAGCGTTGATAAAGTTGCGGCGCCATTGACATTGAGACCTTAGAATGATCAACCAAGACCAGCAAACTCTGCGGCGTCGCCAATTCCAGGGCTTGTGCCGGCGTAATCATATGCTCAGCAATGCTTTGGTAATCTTGGACTTGCGTCAGCAACCGGGCAATATCCGTGTGGACCCGTTCTTGATCAAACACCACGTAACACTTCTGGCTGTTCATCTCACTGATCCGCCGAATCCCTAAGCAAGCCCCCATCGAATCCATATCGGGCTTCGCGTGGCCCACGACAAAGACTTGGTCCGCGCCAACCATCAGTTCCTGCAGGGCCTGCGCAATCATCCGGGCCCGGACCCGGGTCCGCTTTTCCATTGGGTTGGTCTTGCCCCCGTAGAAACGCGCCGGTTGGTCCTGCGCCTTGACGACGACTTGATCGCCCCCCCGGCCGAGGGCCAAATCCAAGTTGCGTTGTGCTATATCAGCCAACTTAATCAAATCGGCTTGGCCATCCGCAATTCCCACACTTAACGTCACGGGGGAATTCAATTTGGAAGTATTTTCCCGAATGACATCTAAAACCTGGAATTTTTCGGCCTCCAGCTGCGCTAAGGCGTGTTGGTGCCCCAACAATAAGTAGTTATCGTCATCAATCACCTTTAGCAGCAATTCATGCGCGCTCGCCCACTTGCTGAGCTCCGACGTGACGTAATTATGCAAATTCGAAACATCCGGGTCACTCATTCCTTGGGTCAATTCAATATAATTATCCAGGTAGATATTCCCGATAAAAAGCCGTTCGTTTAAGTAGCGCTGGTTAATTTGTTCATAGTCCGTTACGTCCAATAAGTACAGGGTATGATAACGCGCTTGATAACGAAACTCAAATTGCCGCTTTTGCCAAGTCACCACCACCGGGGCTTCTTCATTGGCATGGGCGGTCACTAATTGGGCCAAGGCTTCATCGACCTCTGCCAACGGTTGGCCCACTACTAAGCGCATCAAAAAATACTTTGCCATGTACGGATTGATCCACTTAATGATGCCATGTTCATCCAACATCACCAAGCCAATTGGCATTTCCAGCAGCGCTTCTTGTTGGCCCCGTTGGATCTGATAGGCCAAGTCATTAATGTAGCTCTCCGTGTCGGCTACTAAATTTTGCAACTGGTATATGCTGACCAAAAAAGCCGCGACCGAAAGGACCAAGGCCCCCAGCCCCCACCGCCAGTCAACAATAAAGGCCGAGCTCACCCCCAACAAGACGACAAAGGTCACCGCCGCAAACGTCCAAGCGACCCGCCGGTGTTGCATGAACTGGGATAGTTTTAAGTATTTTGTCCACCGCAAGCTTTCACCTCCCTAATTGCCATTATTATGTCTATCTTAACTTAAACCCAACGGTCATGAAAGCACAAAAAAATCGCTTCGCACATCTACGAAGCGATTTTTGACTGAGCCAACCAGCTTAGTCTTCGGCAACGAATGGCAAAAGCCCCATGATCCGGGCCCGCTTGATCGCAATCGTTAACCGACGTTGGTTCTTAGCGCTCGTCCCCGTTACCCGACGTGGTAAAATCTTACCCCGTTCAGAGATGAAACGACGCAATAAGTCAGTATCTTTGTAGTCGATGTATTCGATGTGGTTTGCGGCGATGAAGTCGACCTTACGACGACGACGGCCACCACGACGTTGTTGAGCCATGAAATTACCTCCTTAATAAACTTCCTGTTTTAACCAGCAAGTGTGATGTAGATTAAAATGGAACATCGTCAATTGACGGATGGTCCCCCCGGTCATCCGCGCTGGATGCCGGTTGATTTTGATTGGCGCTCATCGCGCTTTGATCGTTGATGTTAACGTTGGCCTGGCTGCTGTCCGCGGATTCGCTGGCAAACGGCAAGGAGTTAAGATCAACATTATTATCGCTTTCAAACACCCGGTTTTCATTGCCAAAGGCATTGTTAGCGGGCTGTTGAGGAGCGGCGCCGCCAAAGTTGGCGTTGCTAAAAGCATTGTTATTAAAGGCCTGGTTGTTGTTAAACCCAGCATTTTGGTTAAAGTTACCTTGGTTATTCGGGTTGGCACTGCGCGGCTCTAAGAGCGCAAAGTTATCAACCGTCACTTCCGTAACGTAAACCCGTTGTCCTTGGTTGTTTTCGTAATTACGCGTTGACAGCCGCCCATCAATGCCGACCATCGCCCCTTTGTGGGTAAAGTTGGCAAAGTTTTCAGCGGACTTGCGCCAAATTACACAGTTGATAAAGTCAGCATCCCGGTTCCCTTGTTGGTTCCGGAATTGCCGGTCAACTGCCACCGTAAAAGAACAAACTGCCGTGCCGCTTCCAGTGTACCGCAACTCTGGATCCCGAGTAAGTCGTCCAGTCAATACTACACGATTTAACATGGGCTATCGCACTCCTCTCAATAAACAAACGTTAAGCTGATTAGCGCTTAACGATCATGTGACGCAGAATGTCGTCGCTGAACTTAGCCAACCGGCTGAATTCGTTCAAAGCTTCATCAGAATCCGCTTCGACGTTTACCACGTGGTAAGTACCTTCCGTGTACTTAGCAATTGGGTAAGCAAAACGCCGCGTGTCCCAATCCTTTGAGTCAACGACCGTTGCACCATTGTCCGCTAAAATCTTGTCGAAGCGAGCAACCAATTCTGCCTTAGCTGATTCTTCGAGATCAGGACGAATGATGTAAGTAATTTCATATTTGCGTGTTTCCATGAATGTTACACCTCCTTATGGACTCTGGTCCCTTCCCACCTAAAATTTCGAAGGGACAAGGAGAGTAGACGATTTACGTATACTCACAAGCAAACATGTTAGCACAATTTTCAACAAATCACAAGTTCTAAATTCTTGGTCTGATCCGACCAGGTTAATTTTGACCCTCGTGATCCAGGGTTGCGGTCCCTACTTTATATATACGCGTTTTTGACCTAAATGCACTTTTTTTCTAGGAAAAATTTTGCGCCGGGACCAAAAAACGCCGCTCACCCCAGCGTGTGAACGGCGTTTCGGCCTTAAGAACCATTTAACTAGTCTAAGGTTGGCAATGGGGCCTGCTCGGCGGCGGTTGCCATTTCATCATCTTCTTTAGCCACGGTCGCCATCGTGGCCACCTTGGAATCAGCGGCCATCTTAATCAGCCGGACGCCCATCGCGCTGCGGCCGGTCGTTGAAACCGTCTCAGCCCCAAAGCGAATAATGACCCCCTTATCGGTCACCAGCATGATGTCTTCATCGCCGTCAACCGTGGTTAAGCCCACCAAAGGTCCGTTCTTCGCTGTGACATTAACCGTCTTGATCCCCATGGTTCCCCGGCCCTTAATTGGGTATTCGGCGGCTGGGGTTTGCTTGCCATAACCATTTTCACTTAAGACCAGGACCTGACTGTCAGCGTTTAGTGGCGCTGCCCCGATCAGGTAGTCCCCCGGCCGCAAGCGCGCGCCCCGGACCCCGGCCGCGGTCCGGCCCATCGCCCGGACGGCCGCCGCTGGGAAACTGACCGCATACCCCAGGTGGGTCCCCAGGATCATGTTTTGATCGTGATCAATAATGTCCACGGCAATCAATTCATCGTGGTCGTGCAGATTGATCGCTTTCAGGCCGTTACTGCGAATGTTGGCAAATTCGCTGACCGCCGTACGCTTGACTACCCCCAGCTTGGTGGCAAAGAACAAGTCTTGGTCGTGGTGATCTTGACTGCGTTGAACGTTGATTACGGCACTGATCTTTTCGTGGCTGTCAATCCCCAGCAGGTTGATCACTGGAATCCCTTGGGCCGACCGACCATATTCGGGTACCTCATACCCCTTCATCGCAAAGACCTTCCCGGTATTGGTGAAGAAGAGCAGTTCATCGTGCGTCGAGCTGGTAATGAGGTGCTCAATAAAGTCGTCACTGTGCACGCCCATCCCCTTAATGCCCCGGCCACCCCGGTGTTGGGACTTGAACTCATCGACCGGCAAGCGTTTGATGTAACCGTTATGGGTCAGGGTCACGACGATCTCTTCTTCTTCGATGAGATCTTCATCCTCTAAGTTGGTAATGTCGCCCACTTGCAACTCTGTCCGCCGGGCATCGCCAAAGCGCTTTTGCAATTCCAGCAGTTCTTCATAAATAATCGCTTGGATGCGTTCCGTGTGCGCCAAAATGTCCTTAAAGTCGGCAATTGCGGCCACCAGCTTTTCGTATTCGGCTTCGATCTTTTCCCGTTCCAAGCCGGTTAACCGTACCAAGCGCATATCCAAGATCGCTTGGGCCTGGCGATCCGACAGCCCGTAGCCCTTCATCAATTCTTCCTTGGCCAATTCACTCGTCGCTGACTGGCGGATAATCTTGATAATGGCATCAATGTGATCTAAGGCGACGCGCAACCCTTCCACAATGTGGAGGCGACTTTGCGCCTTTTTCAAATCAAATTCAGTCCGCCGCCGCACCACTTCTTCTTGGTGGGCCAGGTAGTGTTGCAGAATTTGCTTTAAGCTCAAGACCTTCGGCGCCCCGTTGACAATCGCCAACATGTTGAAGTTGAAGGTAGTTTGCATCAAAGTCAACTTGTAGAGGTTATTTAAAATGACTTCCGCACTGGCGTCCCGACGAACGTCAATGACGATCCGCATCCCTTCGCGGTCCGTTTCATCATTGACATCGGTGATGCCATCAATTTCCTTTTCCCGGGCCAAGTTGGCAATCCGTTCAATTAACTTCGCCTTGTTGACCATGTAAGGAATTTCGTGCACGACGATTTTTTGGCGCCCATTCTTGGCAGTTTCAATTTCAACCTTGGCCCGCACGACAATTGAGCCTTGGCCCGTTTCGTAAGCCTTCCGAATGCCGGCCTTGCCCATGACAACCCCACCCGTTGGGAAGTCTGGGCCCGGCAGAACCTTCATCAACTCTTCGGTCGTCGCGGCCGGATTATCCATCAAAACGTGCAAAGCGGCAATGACTTCCCCTAGGTTGTGGGTGGGAATATTCGTTGCCATCCCCACCGCGATCCCTGCGGCCCCGTTAACCAACAGGTTGGGGAAACGCGATGGCAATACCTGGGGTTCTTTTTCCGTTCCATCGTAATTATCTTGGAAATCGACCGTATTCTTGTTGATATCACGCAACATTTCCACGGCAATTTTGCTCATCTTGGCTTCGGTATACCGCATGGCGGCCGCGCCGTCCCCGTCGACCGAACCAAAGTTACCGTGACCATCGACCAGCATGTAACGATAGGAGAAATCCTGGGCCATTCGAACTAACCCTTCGTAAATCGACGAGTCCCCGTGCGGGTGAAACTTCCCCATGACATCCCCGACAATCCGGGCCGATTTCTTGTACGGCTTATCGGGAGTGACCCCTAATTCATTCATCCCGTACAAAATCCGGCGTTGAACTGGCTTAAGCCCGTCGCGCACATCTGGCAGTGCCCGGGAAACGATGACGCTCATCGCATAATCCAAAAACGAATTCCGCATTTGACTGGTCAAATTGACCTCCGTAATGCGACTTGGCAATTCTTCTTGTGCCACAGTTTTTCCTCCTTGCTATTGTCCCCTTTGCTGGTTGCCTACAGGTCCAAATTCTTAACGAACGTCGCGTTTTCTTCGATAAATTCGCGCCGCGGACCGACCTTCGTCCCCATCAACATCTGGAAAATCGCGTCTGCTTCCTTGGCATCATCCAACTTAACGCGTAATAACCGGCGCCGCTCTGGATCCATGGTGGTTTCCCAAAGTTGTTCGGCGTCCATTTCCCCGAGCCCCTTGTAACGTTGAATAACCGGTTTGGGACTTGGTTGCAGTGAATTAACCACTTGTTCTAATTCTTCGTCAGAATCAATGTACTTCACAAATTTACCTTGGCGAACTTGATACAGTGGTGGTTGGGCGATGTAGACGTACCCCTTTTCGATCATCGGCCGCATGAAGCGGTAGAACAAGGTTAATAACAGGGTGCGAATGTGGGCCCCGTCGACATCGGCATCCGTCATAATAATCAACTTGTGGTAATTAGCTTTTTCAACGTCAAAATCATCGCCAAAGCCCGTCCCCAAGGCCGTAAAGAGGGAGCGAATTTCATCGTTGGCTAACACCCGATTCAGACTCGCCTTTTCGACGTTCAAAATCTTCCCCCGGATTGGCAAGATCGCTTGGGTCAAGCGGGAGCGCCCTTGCTTGGCACTCCCCCCGGCGGAATCCCCTTCGACGATAAATAATTCCGAAATGCTGGGATCCTTACTGGTATTATCAGCTAATTTCCCCGGCAGGTTGGAAATTTCCAGCCCGCTCTTTTTCCGGGTCACTTCCCGGGCCCGCTTGGCGGCCACCCGGGCCTTGGAAGCCAATAACCCCTTATCAACGATCTTGTGGGCCACTTCCGGATTTTCCATCATAAACCGGGTCAATGTTTCACTAAAGATCCGGTCCGTGGCCGTCCGTGCGTCGGAATTGCTGAGCTTGGTCTTGGTTTGGCCTTCAAATTGCGGATTGGGGTGTTTGATGGAAACGACCGCCGTCAGCCCTTCGCGGACGTCATCCCCGGATAAGGTCGCATTGTTGCCCTTGAGCTGCCCAGACTTTTTCCCATAATCATTGATCACCCGGGTCAAAGCCGTCTTAAAGCCCGTCTCGTGGCTGCCCCCTTCATAGGTGTGAATATTATTGGTAAACGTCAAGAGGTTGCTGCGGTAGTCATCCGTGTATTGCAAGGAGACTTCCACGGTAATCCCGTTATGCGTCCCTTCAACGTAAATCGGCGGATCAAACAAGGCATCGTGCCCTTCATCCAAGTATTCAACGTAGTGACGAATCCCCCCTTCATAGTGGAAAGATTCCTTGGTTGGCACTTCGGGCCGGCGGTCTTCGATCGTGATCTTTAAGCCCTTGTTCAAAAAGGCCAGTTCCCGAATCCGGTCGGTCAAAGTTTTAATATTGTAAACCGTCGTTTCGGTAAAGACATCCGGATCGGGTTTGAAGTGGACCACGGTCCCGTGTTCCGTCGTTGGCAAACCGTCCGCCACTTCTTGCATCGCTTGGGCGACGTGCCCCCGGTTAAACTGCATCGTGTAACGCTTGCCTTGCCGCGTCACCGTTACGTCCAATTCCGTTGACAGGGCGTTCACCACCGACGCCCCCACCCCGTGGAGCCCCCCAGAAACTTTGTAACCACCGTTGCCAAACTTCCCGCCGGCGTGCAGCACGGTAAAGACGGTTTCAAGGGCGGGCTTCCCGGTTTCTTTTTGGATACCAACTGGAATCCCCCGGCCGTTATCCGTCACCGTAATACTATTATCAGCTTCAACCACAACATTGATTTCATCACAAAAACCCGCCAGGGCTTCATCAATCCCATTATCGACAATTTCCCACACTAAGTGGTGCAACCCTTGGACCGTGGTGGAACCAATGTACATCCCCGGGCGTTTCCGCACCGCTTCGAGGCCCTTTAAAACCTGAATTTGACTGGCATCGTACTTACTAGCCATCGCCGCTTTTTGTTCTGCTAATTCCTCGTTACTCACGCTCGTTCCTCCTTAAAGCTCACCCTTCACGTTGTAGATGGCCAGCTTGGATCGTGTAGATTGTCGGGGTTTTGATTAATTGTCGTGCTACCCCGCTCAAACTGGTCGTTGTCAAAAAGGTCTGGACCTTGTCTTGAATGGCCGTCAATAAATGGGTCTGACGATCATTATCAAGTTCGGACAAGACATCATCCAACAAGAGCAAGGGATATTCCCCGGTTTGCTCTTGCATTAAGTCGATTTCCGCCAATTTGACCGCCAAGGCGGTTGTCCGTTGTTGACCTTGGGAACCAAATTGCTGCACATTATTGCCATTCACTAAAAAGTGGAGATCATCCCGCTGGGGGCCAGCCAACGTCGTCCCCGCGGCGATCTCCTTATCTACCTTTTCCCGTAAGCGGGCTTGCAATTGCTCTTTTAGATCCGCCACGGTACTTTCTTCATTGATCGTCAATTGACTCACGTATTGCAATTGCAGTTGCTCTTTTTGCTGGGAAATTTCCTCATGCACCGGCTGGGCCCATTTTTCCAATTGTTTCACCAACTGGTACCGAATAGCCGCTACTTCACTGCCAAACGTTGCTAATTGATCCGACAAAACTTCTAACAACAATCGGTCACTGGCCTGGCGTTGGCGTAATTGTTTCAGATACTGATTACGTTGGTAAAGCGCATCATTAAAGTGACTTAGATTATAAAGATACCGGCTGCTCATTTGCCCAAATTCAACGTTCATAAACTGGCGCCGAATGACCGGGGCGCCTTTCACCAACGCCAAATCCTCCGGGGCAAACAAAACCACGTTTAAATTGCCAATGTACGCCGACAACCGACTTTGGGGTAAATGGTTAACTTTGACGCGTTTGCCCCCTTGACCAACTTGGATCTCCAAGGGTAACTTGCCCGTGGCTTTAACTACCACCCCTTTGACTTGCGCAACTTTAGCCTGCCAATTGACCAACTCTTTGTCCTTATTGGTCCGGTGACTGCGCGTTAAAGCCAATAAGTGGATAGCCTCTAACAAATTCGTCTTGCCCTGGGCATTTTCCCCAATCAAAACGTTAATCCCCGGATTAAATTGCACCGCTAACTGCTCATAGTTGCGAAAGTCCTGTAATGACAACTCCTCTAGTCGCATAGCTAGGCCGTAATGGTAATGGTCATGACCCCAACAATCGTCACTTCATCACCAGGGTACAACTTCTTGCCCCGCCGATCTTCAGCTTGCGCATTGACCGTCACGGCCTGTTCCTTTAAAAACCACTTGGCTGCGCCCCCCGTCGGGATAATGCCTTCTTCTTTTAATAATTGCCCGAGGGTAATAAAGGGCTGCTCAAGTTTAAACGTTGCTTGCTTTTCCAATCATCTCACCTACTTTGTATAGCTCTTCTATTATAGCTTTTTCACCCCGTAAACACAAATTTAAAGCGGTTTTAAGCCAATTTCAGCCCCTTTTAAGCTTGCGAACCATTTTTGGGTTTTTCACCCCAAAAACGCGCAAACTGCCGTTTACAAGATCTGACTTGCCCAACGCCGAAACAAAAAAGCAGCAGCCCGCAACGGGGCCACTACTTTGATCTGGAAAATTAAGTTGTTAGAACGTCCGCACCGGGGTAATCAATTGCACAAAGTTGGCCTGGTCATCAACTGGTACCAAGGTAAACGGCCGCAGCGGTGACGTAAAGGCCAATTTTACCTTTACTCCCCCAAAGGACTTGAGGGCATCGCCCATGTAATCCGGGTTAAAGGAAATTGCCAATTCTTGCCCCGTGATGGCATCGAATTGTAATTCTTCTTCAACGTTCCCCACATCAGCTGAATCCCCACTGATTTTTACCAATTCTTGGGTCGGATCGATCGTCAACTTTACCACATTATTACGCCCTTGATGCGACAACAAGGAAGCCCGCGAAATCGCGGCTAATAAAACGTTGGCATCAATCGTCAAGTCGGTTTCAGAAGTCTCTGGAATCAAGCGACTGGTATCAGGGTACTTCCCCTCTAACAGCCGGGAGTAAAAGAGGGTGTGGCCAAATTTAAAGAGCACTTGGTTTTCCGCAATCAGCAGGTCGATGGGGTCCTTTTGGTCTGGAATCATCCGGGCCAATTCCGTCATCGAAACCCCTGGAATCACCACATCCGCCGCGGCCGCCACCGGCGCTGGCAGGGTCACTTTGCGTTGGGCCAAGCGGTGACTGTCCGTAGCAATGGCGGTTAATTGATCTTGGGCTAAGAGAACGTGGATTCCCGTTAAAATTGGTCTACTTTCCTGCTTAGAAACGGCAATCCGGGTCTGATCAATGACTTCGCGCAATAAGTCGGGGGCTAATTGGACGGTTTTATCGCTTTCTAATTCCGGCAGTTTCGGATAGTTGTTAGCATCTTGCCCGTTGATCTTAAATTCCGCCGGACCAGACGTAATCGTCGTCAAAAAGCCCGTTTTGACTTCTAAGGTGACGGTTTCCGCTGGCAACTTTTTCACGATTTCATTAAATAAGCGCGCTTGCAACACAATGGCACCGGGTTCTTCAACTACTAAGCCGAGTTGCCCTTCGCTGGCCGCTAACGTGGATTGAATAGTGATATCAGAGTTGCTTCCCGTTAAAACCAGTTGGTCATCCGTAACCACCAACTTTACCCCAGTTAAAATGGGAATTGTAGTTTTGGATGAAATCGCACGTAACACATTGGCTAATTCGTTGGTAAACCCAGTTCGATTAATCGTAAATTTCATGTTTGACTCCTCGCTATAAATTAATATAAATGTATATAATTAAAAATAGTAGTGGTAGTAGGGCCTGTGGAGACTGTGGAAAACTAAAACAAAGTATTTGGACAACAGAGTTTTTTCCTTGTGGACAAATTGGGGAAAACTGTGGAAAACGTAAAAGTTATCCCCAAAGCGATTACGGGGTCAGGGTAACTTTCAACTGATCGATGTCATGCTGTAATTGTTGGTCAGTTTGCAGCAGTTTCTCGATTTTATCAATTGCATGCAGCACCGTCGTGTGATCTTTGCCGCCAAATTCCTTGCCGATTTTGGGCAGGGAGTTATCGGTTAATTCCCGGGCCAGATACATGGCGATTTGGCGGGGGATGACGATATTTTTGACCCGTTTTTTGCCAGTAATGTCGGCTTGGGTAATGCCGTAGAAATTGGCGACCTTGCGTTGAATCAGGTCAATGGTTAACGCGGTGGTCGGGGCATCCCCGATGCCTTGTAAGGCTTCCGCAGCAATGGCGGTCGTGATGGGGGTCTTATGCAGGTCAGCATAGACGCGGACGCGCATCAAAGCCCCTTCCAATTCTCGGACGTTGGTGTTGATTTTGGTGGCGATGTAATTTAAGACCTCACTAGGCACACCTTGAATATTTTCTTCCTCAGCTTTCCGGTTCAAGATCGCAATCCGGGTTTCTAACCCGGGGGAAGTGATTTCAACCGTCAGCCCCCACACAAAGCGCGAAACCAAGCGCTCCGTCAGGTTCGGGATTTCCTTGGGGTTTTGGTCAGCCGTCAACACGATCTGCTTGTTGTTATCGTGCAAGACATTAAAGGTATTGAAAAATTCCAGCTGGGTTTCGTTTTTAGAGGCTAAAAACTGGACGTCATCCACGAGCAGGGCGTCTAAATCGCGGTATTCGCGCCGAAATTCTTCTTGGGTCCGGTTCTTAATGGAGTTGATATAGTCATTCATGAAGTTTTCACTCGTGACGTACTTAATCTTGGCGTTTGGGTTATGGACCAACATGTTATTGGCAATCGCTTGCATCAAGTGGGTCTTACCCAGGCCAACGCCCCCATAGATCAGCAGGGGATTGTATAAGCCCCCGGGTTGTTCCGAAGCAGCGTAAGCGGAGGCGTAGGCAAATTGGTTGCTGCGGCCTTCGACAAACGTTTCAAAAGTATATTCCGGATTGAGGGGCGTTTGGGTTTGGAAAGTTGGGACGGGCTGTGAAGCGGGCGTTGCCGGATTGCCAATTAAGTTCTTCGTTAACAGGTAGCGGGGTTCAATCTCTTGCCCCGTTTGTTCTTGTAAGATTTGCTTTAATTGGGCATTTAATCGCTGTTTCCACCAGTCTAAATGGTAATCCGTTGGTACGACGACCGTTAATTGGTGGTTGGACAGAGAATATGCTTTTGCCGGAGCAACGACGTTTTCATAAGTCGGACCGGTGATGGTCTGCTTAAACGCGTTTTGGACCGCTTCCCAGAGTGAATCAAGAGAAGAGAGCTCAGTCAAAATAATTCCTCCTAAAGTTGTGGATAATCATAAAGCCAAACGATATTTTATCATTACTTTTCCGAGTTTTCCACAGGGGTGCGGAAAAAGGATCCCCAAAAGACACAACGCTGTGTGGAAATTGTCCCCAGGGGTGGGGAAATTGCGGATAACGGGGCCGCAATGGCGACTTATCCACAATTAAATGGGGATATCAACAGCCCCGAAAGCCGACCTGCCAAGGCATTAGAAACTTCTCCACACCCCTGTGGAAAACTAAAATCACAGGGGTGGGCAAAAGTGGCCGACCGGGGAAAAACGTGTGGAAAACTGCTGATCCAGGGTGGATAAAAAACAACGCTGTGGATTATTTCTGGTTAACTGTGGAAAACTAAAAAATTTTTTCGGTGAAATGAAGCTTTCTTCTGGCCGAAAAGTATGCTATACTTCAACAGTATGTTTAAAGAGTTTGTCTTTTTGGACTTTAAAAAAGAAATTTAAATTAGCTACGAGGAGGTGCAAACCGATGAAGCGTACATTCCAACCAAAGAAGCGTCACCGCGCTCGTGTTCACGGCTTCCGCGCTCGGATGAGCACTAGCAACGGTCGCAAGGTATTAGCTCGCCGCCGTCAAAAGGGCCGCAAGGTATTATCTGCATAACCAGTGGCCACTATTAAGTTAGTGGCTTTTTTTAAACGAAAGTAGGGGGCAGGGCGTCCGCTAAGGCTAGCTTCAAAAGCTGTCGTGCGCCCGGCCCCTTTTTTGATACAAACAGGAGCGCAAACTATGCGAAAATCATACCGCGTTAAGAAGGAAAGTGAATTTCAACGCGTTTTTGAAACGCACCAATCAGTGGCCAACCGGAAATTCATCATCTATCAGATGGCGAAACCGGGCCAACCCCATTTTCGGGTTGGCATTTCGGTGGGCAAAAAGGTCGGCAATGCCGTAAACCGGAACTGGGTCAAGCGGCGGATTCGCCAAACCTTACTTGAGGTCAAACCGCAGTTAAAAGCGGAAGTAGACTTTCTGGTGATTGCCCGGCCAGCGGCGCGTGGCTTAGAGATGGCTGAAATCAAGCGGAATTTGGTGCATGCCTTAAAGATGGCGGATTTGTTAGTTGAAGAACCCACGGCAGACTAGCATTACTGGTCGAAATAAAGGAGGAAGCCGGTTTGAAAAAACAAGGAAAAAAGGCCCTGAGCCTGACGGGAATCGGACTGTTGGCTGTTTTGCTGGCGGCGTGTTCCAACCAACCTGTCACCAGTCATAGTACGGGGATTTGGGACCACTACATTGTCTACAATGGTTCGCAATTCATCCTATGGCTCGCCAAGCACTTTGGCGGTTACGGCATGGGGATTATTATCTTTACTATTCTAGTGCGGATTTTGATCCTGCCGTTGATGCACTACCAAACGAAATCGATGCTTAAAATGCAAGAATTGCAGCCCCAATTAAAGGCCCTGCAGCAAAAGTACCCGGGGAAAGACCGGGTCTCCTTGCAAAAGATGCAAACGGAGCAACAAAAGCTCTATAAAGAAGCTGGGGTGAACCCGTTTGCTTCAATGCTGCCATTATTGGTGCAATTGCCGATTATGTGGGCGTTGTACCAAGCAATTTGGCGCTCGCCGGAATTAAAGACGGGGTCCTTTTTGTGGCTCCAACTCGGTCACACGGACCCGTACTTCGTGATGCCACTGCTAGCGGCGTTGTTTACCTTTATTTCTTCCTGGCTGTCGATGGCTTCTCTACCAGAAAAGAACAGTATGTCCACGACGATGACCTATGTGATGCCAATCATGATCTTCGTCATGGCGCTGAACTTCTCGGCGGCCATTACCCTGTACTGGGTGGTCACGAACGCTTTCCAAGTGGTGCAAACGATGCTTTTGCAAAATCCATTTAAAATCAAGCGGGAGCGGCAAGCCCGGCAACGGCAAGAACGGCAACGTAAAAACCGCCTGGCGCACGCCAAAAAGAATGCTTACCGGGGCAAGAAGCGGTAAGATGGCAACATTTGAGGGAAAAACGCTTGGCGCGGCTAAACAAGCTGCCGCCCAGGCCTTGGGTTGTTCGGTCGCGGAGCTGACGGTGACAATTAAGCAAATGCCAACCAAGGGCTTTTTTGGCTGGGGGGCCCGGTTAGCCGTAATTGAAGCCCAGCGGCGGCCTAAGCCAGTCTTGGCCCCAACACCGGCCCAAGTGGCAGCCCAGTCTACTCAGTCAGCTAAGCCAGTAGTGCCCGCCACGCGGCCCGGGGCGACAGCAGCGTTGTCACCGGCGGAGTTGGCCGCGCGGCAAGCAGCCAATTTAGCTAAAATGACGGCTGCAAGCCTGGCGTTGCAGACTTATTTGGTGGATGTTTGCCACCAGTTAGCGCTTGAAGTGCAACCGCAAGTCCAAACGCAGACCGGGCATGAGTTGAGCATTGATTTAGTGACCCGCACCCCGGGGAAGTTAATTGGTCACCATGGGCGACGGTTGAATGCCTTGGAAGTGTTGGCAACGACCTTTTTGGTCTATCAAGGGGTCAAGGATCCCCAGGTAACCTTGGACGTGGCCGACTACCGGGCCCGGCGGCAAGTGGCCTTGGCCAAATTGGCGCAACGCAGCGTCACGGAAGTGATTGCGATGCAACAAGCGGTCTTTTTGGCCCCAATGCCCGCCCGCGAGCGGAAATTTTTGCACCAGTATTTGGAAACTGAGCCGCAAGTCAAGACGTATTCGCACGGGCGCGAGCCGTACCGCAGCTTAGTGATTGCGCCTAAATAACGCCTTTTGGTTGACAAGCCCAGGGGAGCTGACTAAAATAACGGTGTTAAAAACGAATAATCAAATTACGTTAGAGTAGTGAAAGTGCTTTGACCATGTGTGCTGGGGGACCAGCCGATCGTGGACGGGCACTTTTTTTGTAAGCAGGAAGGATGACGATTGTGGCAAATTCAGAATTTGATACGATTGCGGCCATCTCAACCCCAGTAGGTGAGGGGGGGATTTCAATCATTCGCATCAGCGGCTCGGCGGCGCTGGCTGTTGCCAACCAGTTGATTAAGGGGCCGGACTTAACCCAAGTAGCCAGCCACACGATTAACTACGGGCACTTAATTGATCCGACCACCGCCGAAGAAGTTGATGAAGTGATGGTTTCGGTCATGCTAGCGCCGCGGACTTATACCAAAGAAGACGTCGTGGAAATCAACTGTCACGGGGGTTTGTTGGCGACCAACCGGACCTTGCAATTGGTTTTAAGTCATGGGGCGCGCTTGGCCGAACCAGGCGAATTTACGAAACGGGCCTTTTTAAACGGGCGCTTGGACCTTTCGCAAGCCGAGGCGGTCATGGACTTGATTCGGGCCAAGACGGACCAATCCATGCAAGTGGCCTTAAATCAGTTGGATGGGGATTTATCGCGTTTGATTAAGCGGCTGCGTCAGGATATTTTAGACGTCTTAGCGCAAGTCGAAGTCAATATTGACTACCCTGAATACGATGCGGTTGAAGAAATGACCAGCCAGATGTTAAAAGAAAAAGCCCGGGACGTAAAGCAACACTTAGTGGCCTTGTTAAAGTCAGCCAAGCAAGGAAAGGTGCTGCGTGACGGGTTGGCCACGGCCATCATTGGGCGGCCCAATGTCGGAAAATCGAGCTTGTTAAATACTTTATTGCATGAGGACAAAGCGATTGTGACCAACGTTGCGGGGACCACCCGGGATATCATTGAAGAGTATGTCAACGTCAATGGGGTTCCTTTGCGGCTAATTGACACGGCCGGGATCCGGCAAACGGACGACCAGGTCGAAAAAATTGGGGTCGCGCGCAGCAAGCAAGCGTTGGACGCGGCGGATCTGGTCTTATTGTTATTGGACAGCTCCCGGGAATTGACGGGCGAAGACCGGGCCTTGATTGAAGCCACGGCGGCCAAACCCCGGATTGTGATCCTCAACAAGACGGACTTGCCAAGTCAAATTGATGCTAGCCAAGTTCAAGCGATGATTGGCGATGCACCGTTGTTAAAAACTTCCATTACCGACCACACCGGGGTCGACCAATTGGGAGCCTTAATTGCGCACCTATTCTTTGAGCAAGGAATTGAAAGTCACCAAGGCGAAGTGATGGTGACCAACGCCCGCCATATCGGGCTCCTGTCCCAAGCCAACGAAGCCTTGGATGAAGTATTAAGGGGGTTAGCGGCCGGGATGCCGGTTGATTTGGTGCAAATTGACATGACCCGCTGTTGGGACTTGCTGGGAGAAATCACCGGGGACAGCTACCAAGATGAATTATTGGATCAACTTTTCAGTCAGTTCTGTTTAGGAAAGTAGGAAAACGATGGAAGTATCAAGTGCAAAACAATATGAAGCTGGATCATATGATGTAATCGTGGTCGGGGCCGGGCACGCCGGCAGTGAAGCAGCCCTAGCCGCGGCCCGGATGGGCAATCGGACCCTCTTGGTTACCATTAGCCTGGAAATGGTGGCCTTTATGCCATGTAACCCTTCCTTAGGGGGGCCGGCAAAAGGGATCGTAGTACGCGAAATTGATGCCTTAGGGGGCCAAATGGGGAAGAATATTGACCAGACCTATGTGCAAATGCGGATGCTCAACACCGGGAAGGGGCCGGCGGTTCGCGCCTTGCGGGCCCAAGCAGATAAGCATGCTTACCACCGGCAGATGAAGCTGACGATTGAACAAGAACCGAATTTAACCCTCCGCCAAGCCACCGTGGACGATTTGATTGTTGAAGACGGGGTTTGCTGCGGGGTAATTACCAACACCGGGGCCCGCTACCGGGCGAAGGCGGTCGTGTTAACGGTCGGCACCGCGGCCCGGGGGAAGATTATTATCGGTGAATTGCAATATGAATCCGGACCGAATAATTCGAAAGCTGCCGTGAAGCTGTCAGAGGCCTTGGAACGGCTGGGCTTTGAATTAGAACGCTTTAAGACCGGGACACCGCCGCGGGTCAACGGGAACACGATTGATTATGCGGCAACAGAAGAGCAACCCGGCGATGAAACGCCGCACCACTTTAGCTTTGATACCCCAGACAGTGCTTACCTGCCAGTTAAAGATCAATTGTCCTGCTGGTTGACCTATACCAATCCCGCGGTTCACGACCTGATTCGGGCCAACTTAGACCGGGCTCCGATGTTTTCCGGCTTAATCGAAGGGGTTGGGCCCCGGTATTGTCCATCGATCGAAGACAAGGTCGTCCGCTTTGCGGATAAGGATCGCCACCAATTGTTCTTAGAACCCGAGGGTCGCGATACGGATGAATACTATGTGGACGGGCTATCAACTTCCTTCCCGGAAGAAATTCAACAACAACTGCTCCACCAGATTAAGGGCCTGGAGCACGTTGAAATGATGCGGCCCGGTTACGCGATTGAATATGACGTTGTGGCCCCGCACCAGTTGCACCCTACCCTGGAAACCAAGTTGATCAAAAACCTCTATACGGCGGGCCAAACCAACGGGACGTCTGGTTACGAAGAAGCAGCCGGCCAAGGCCTGATTGCGGGGATTAATGCGGGCCGGCGGGCCTTGGGCTTAGCCCCGTTTGTGTTGAAGCGTTCGGATGCCTACATTGGGGTCATGATTGACGATTTGGTCACGAAGGGGACCAAGGAGCCGTACCGGTTGTTAACCAGTCGGGCTGAGTACCGCTTGATTTTACGCCACGATAACGCAGACTTGCGTTTGATGGCGATGGGGCACGCGTTAGGCCTGGTTTCAGATGAACGGTTAGCGGCGATGGAAGCCAAGAAAGCGACGGTCGCGGCGGAAATTAAGCGGCTGGCAACCGTGCGGCTCAAGCCAGGTTCAGCGGCCGATGAGTTTATCCAAGCCCATGGGGACCACGCGTTGAAAGATTCCCTGACGGCGGCGGCCCTTTTGAAGCGGCCGTATGTTTCATATGACCAGCTGTTGGAATTTATCCCGGTCCCAGCGACGCCGTTGGATCGCCAAGTGAAGGAACAAGTGGAAATTCAACTGAAGTACGAAGGCTACATTAAAAAAGAAGAGGTCAAGGTCAACCGGCTGAAGCGCATGGAAGCCAAGAAGATTCCGGCCAACATTGATTACGATCAGATTGACGGCCTGGCGACGGAAGGACGGCAAAAATTGGCGAAGATTCGGCCTGAAACCCTGGCGCAAGCCTCCCGGATTTCGGGGGTCAACCCGGCGGATCTGGCCATTTTAAGTGTTTACATCCAACACCACTAAAGATAAATTAGCGGCCGGGAAGAACGGGCCGTGGTATGATGATTAAATGAACTGAAACGATTGAATCTCGTGGGGAAACCCGTTATGATTGCCTTTCAGGGTCAAAACCATAATTAGAGTGAATGGGAGTTGAAACAAATGTGTGGAATCGTTACCTTTGTGGACAATGAAGCGCCACAAGTCAAGGATAGCTTGATCCAAACGATGATGAACCGAATTATCCACCGGGGACCCGATGATGCCGGCCACTTTGTTGACCAGGGGGTGGCAATGGGCTTTCGGCGGTTGAGCTTTATTGATGTAAAGAGCGGGGCCCAACCAATCTTTAATGAAGATGACTCCAAAGCGATTACCTTTAACGGTGAAATTTATAACTTTAAGCCGCTCCGGGAAGAGCTGATTGAATTAGGGCACCATTTTACGACCCATGCAGATACGGAAGTTATTTTGCATGGTTACGAAGAATGGGGCGCTGAGGTTACCAAGCGGTTGCGGGGGATGTTTGCCTTCTTGATTTGGGACCGGGAAAAACAAGAATTGTTTGGGGCCCGGGACCACTTTGGGATTAAACCCTTGTATTACGGGAAGATGAATGGGACCTTCTTTGCGGGGTCAGAAATCAAAGCATTCTTAGACCACCCGAACTTCAATAAGGAATTAAATAAGGCCGCGTTAAAGCCGTTTATGACCTTCCAGTACCCAGCCCTTGATGAAACCTTCTTTAAGGGGATCTTTAAGCTGCCAGAAGGGCATTATTTCTACTACCGGAATGGTGAATTTTCAATGGCCCAATACTGGGACGCGGAATTTGCGGCTGAAGACGAAAGTTTTGAAGAAGCCGTTGACAAGATTGAAGCGGCAGTGAGCGAATCCGTTAAGGCCCACTCCTTTGCTGATGAAGGCATCAAAGTGGGGTCCTTCTTATCCGCCGGGGTTGACTCCAGTTACGTCACGGCCATGATGCGCCCCGATGAAACCTTCTCGATCGGCTTTGATCAGGGGTATGATGAAACCAAGCAGGCCCGGGAGTTGGCTCAGAAGCTGAACTTAAAGAATACGGATGCGACTTTGACCAATGATGAGGCCTTTCATACCTTCCCGTTGATCCAATACTACTTGGATGAACCGGATTCCAACCCATCGGTCGTGCCGCTGTACTTCTTGACCAAACTGGCTAAGGACCACGGCTACAAGGCAATGCTTTCCGGGGAAGGGGCCGATGAGCTTTTCGCGGGTTACACGGCTTATGGCTACAATACCAATTCCAAGGTCATTAAGTGGTTGACCAACCGGTTGGCGAAGTTGCCAAAGGCCAAGCGGGAACGGGTGGCCAACTGGCTGAAGCACCACAAGAATTTCCATGGTCGGTTGCACATGTACAATAACCTGGCGGCGGCACGGGATTCCTTCATTGGCCAAGCCCGCGTCTTTACGCCAGAAGAAGCCGAAGCTATTTTGCAACCAGAGTACCACCAAGCCCCAAGCGTGCAAGAAATCGTTGACCGGACGTATGACCGGATTGATGATCAAGCCGTGCCAGAACTGTCCAAGAAGCAATACCTGGACATTCACCAGTGGATGCCCGGTGATATCTTGCTGAAGGCGGACAAGATGAGTATGGCTAATTCCTTGGAACTGCGGGTTCCATTACTGGATAAGGAAATGATGAAGGTGGCAGGGCACACGCCAGCGAAATACTTGCTAACGGATCAAGGGACGAAGTGGGCCTTCCGGATGGCGGCCAACCGGCACTTACCAGAAGAATGGGCCACCCGCGAAAAGCTGGGCTTCCCGGTTCCGGTGCGGGAATGGCTGCGGCAAAAAGATTTCTATGAAGAAGTGCTCGAAATTTTTAAGCAGGATTTCGTGGGAGAATTCTTTGATCAAGCCAAGTTGTTGGCGATGGCGCAAGCCAACTTTGAAGGCAAAACGGATGACCGGCGGAAACTGTGGACGATCTATACTTTCTTAGTTTGGTACAAGCTTTACTTCATTGACAACTTTAATCCGCACGAGGAAGTTGAATTAGTCAAGGAAGGCGCTAAGGCCTAATCTCGCGGCGAAGAAAGCAATAGCCTGAAAGCAGGAAAGCGTCGGCAAGGCGGCTTTCTAGTTCGCCGTGTCACACTTGGAAATCGAACAAGAGGCCGCGGAAAAACAGCGTTTTTCCCGGCCTTATTTTGTAGCGCTTAAAATAAATTTGGAGGATCATGATGATGCGTTTAACCCTAACTCAAGCCGTAACCTTGCTCAAGGAGCACGATTTACTGGTTAAAGTTGTCAACCCGCAGGTAACCGAATTTACGGCGGTGACCTATGATTCCCGCCACATTCCGGCGGGGCAGCCCCTCTTTTTTTGCAAAGGGGTTGGCTTTAAGGCGGACTACTTGGCAATGGCAATCGATCACGGGGCGGTCGGATACGTGGCGACCCAAGCTTATGAGCAACCCGTCACGGGGATTGTGGTCAAGGATGATCAAAAGGCGATGGCCCTGCTAGCGGCGGCCTTTTATGATTACCCGCAAAACGATTTGTTCATCGTGGGGATTACGGGAACGAAGGGGAAGACGACCACCGCTTACTTTACGCATAATGCCCTGACGGCCAGTGCCGGCCCCCAAACGGCCCTGTTGTCGACGTTGAACACGATCTTAGGGCCCCAACCCGATCAGACCTTCAAATCCCACTTGACGACCCCAGAATCGCTGGATCTCTTTGCTTACATGCGCCAAGCCGTTGATAACAAGATGACCCATTTGGTAATGGAAGTGTCGTCGCAAGCCTACCTCAAGCACCGGGTCTATGGCTTGACGTTTGACGTGGGGATCTTCTTAAATATCAGTCCGGACCACATTGGGCGCAATGAGCACCCAACCTTTGCCAACTACTTATTCTGTAAAGAACAACTGCTGGTCAACGCCAGGACCTGTTTGATCAATGCGGATATGTCGTACTTTGCTGCGGTCCAACAGGCGGCCCAAACGACGACGGCGCCTGAGCGCATTTTTACCTTCGGGCAAACGGCGCCGGAAGTTGATTTCCGCTACCAATCGGTGCTGAGTGATTTAGCAGAATCTAAGTTTCAACTGCGCGCGGAAAGTCCGAAAGCCCAGGCCCTGCAAGTGGCCGGTGAGTACATTGCCAGTGTGCCAGGGGACTACAACGAAGGCAATGCGACCGCGGCCGTGATTACGGCTGGCTTGGCCGGGGCTAAAGCGGCGGCCATTCAAACGGCCCTGCAAAAGACGCACATTCCGGGCCGGATGGAGGTCTTGCCGACCAAGGGCCATGGGACCGTCTACGTTGATTATGCGCATGATTATGCCAGCGTGAAGCGCTTGGTGGCCTTCTTACGTTCGCAAACGCCAGCCGGGGGGAAGGTAATTGTTGTCTTGGGGGCCCCCGGTGATAAGGGCATTTCCCGGCGGCCGGGCTTTGGGAAGGCCTTATCCGAAGAACGAGCCGACGAAGTAATTTTGACGACGGATGACCCAGGTTTTGAAGATCCTAAAACAATTGCTGACGAAATCGCCGCTCACATTGATCCGCAAAAGGTGGGACACGTCCAATACATTGCGGACCGGGCCCAGGCCATTGCAACGGCGATTACGATGAGTCACAACGATATGGTCGTCATTGCTGGTAAAGGGGCCGATGCCTACCAGAAGGTCAAGGGGCAAGACTTACCGTACCCGAATGATTTGGTCGTTGCCAAGCAAGTCATTGAAAAGTTAGGGGCCCAACCGGAAAAATAGTGGTCAAGGGCGCCTTAGCGGACTATGATGATAATAAATGTTGCAAAGCGCAAGGAGCGAAAATTATGAAAACCATGAAACAAATCATGAGTTGGGTTGTGCCGATTGTGATTGGGTTATTGATTGCGGTCTTGATTCGGACCTTTATCATGCAACCAGTCCGGGTGGATGGCCCCTCAATGTTACCGAACTTACAAAACAACGAGCGGGTTTTGACCTGGAAGTTGGCCAAGATTCACCGCGGCAGCGTGGTCGTCTTTGATGCCGATGGGGTCGATCCGCAGGTCTCCCAGCGCACCTATTACGTTAAGCGGGTCATTGCTGTCCCCGGGGATACGGTAGCTGCTAAGGATGGCAAGCTTTACGTCAATGGCAAGGAAGTGCGCCAGCAATACATCAATCGGTACCAACGGACCCAAGGGACGGGGAATTGGACCCTCAAGTCGATTTCGGTCCAAAACAGTTGGCTCAAAAACAGCGGTGCGACCAAGGTACCTAAGGGGGAATACTTTGTTTTAGGTGACCACCGGAGTGTCTCCAACGACAGCCGTTACTACGGCTTTGTTCCGAAAGAAAAGGTCTTGGGGGTCGTGCAAGTTGGCTTCTGGTCCGGCAACCAAAGCAAGAAGAATAACGTTAACCACGAATGGCAACACTATTTTGAATAGGGCCAAGTGAAGTTGGAAAAAAAGTCTTAAAAATTCAAAAGCGCTAGAAACCACGTTACTGAAAACGTTGATTTCTAGCGCTTTTTTTGTTGTTACTTGCTAAGCTTTAGCCGCAAAGATAGTTTCGTCTCAGCCTCACTCACCGTTACCCACCGAATTAGTTTTTCCGGGAGTAGCTGGCAATGTCGGCTAAGATTTCGTTTAAGAATTCTTGCTTGCTCAGGCTGGTTTGGTCTTTTTCACCGTATTTACGGACGGAAACCGAACCGTTGGCTTGTTCATCTTCCCCTACGACCAGCGTGTATGGGACTTTTTGGGTTTGAGCTTCCCGGATCTTGTAGCCCATCTTTTCGTTGCGGTGGTCAACTTTGACCCGCACGTTAGCGGCCTTTAATTGAGCGGCCAATTGGTCGGCGTAAGCCCCGTGCTTGTCATCAGAAACCGGAATGATCGTTACTTGTTGTGGCGCTAACCAAGTTGGGAAAGCCCCCTTGTAGATTTCCGTCAGGTAGGCGATGAAGCGTTCCATCGTGCCGACAACCCCCCGGTGGATCATTACGGGCCGGTGTTGCTTCCCGTCTTCGCCAACGTAGTGCAGATCAAAGCGTTCTGGCAACATGAAGTCGAGTTGGATCGTCGACATCGTTTCTTCGTTGCCCAGGGCTGTCTTAGTTTGGATGTCCAGCTTTGGTCCGTAGAAGGCGGCTTCCCCTTCGGCTTCGTAGTAGTCTAAGCCGAGGTCGTCCATGGCACCCTTTAACATGGATTGGGCTTGTTCCCACATTTCATCGTTTGCGTAGTACTTGTCGGTGTTCTTAGGGTCCCGGTAGGACAGCCGGAAGGTGTAATCCGTGATGTCAAAGTCTTCGTAGACGCTCATGATCAACTTTAAGATCTTGGCAAATTCCTTTTGAATTTGGTTTAAAGCAACGAAGGTGTGACCATCGTTCAGGGTCATTTCCCGGACCCGTTGCAAACCAGACAGGGCCCCTGATTTTTCGTAACGGTGCATCATCCCCAGTTCGGCAATCCGCAATGGCAGATCCCGGTAGGAACGAATGTGGTGCTTGTAGACTTGAATGTGGGATGGGCAGTTCATTGGCCGCAATTCCAGCATTTCGCCGTCCCCCATGTCCATTGGTGGGAACATGTCATCACGGTAGTGTTGCCAGTGGCCCGACGTCTTGTAGGCATCCAGGTTCATTAAGACCGGGGTGTAAACGTGTTCGTAATCGTCAGAAACTTCCCGGTCGATGATGTAGCGTTCAATCGTCCGCCGGATCGTCGACCCCTTTGGCATCCAGTAAGGCAAACCGGCGCCGACCTTTGGATCGACAAAGAAGAGGTCGAGTTGGTTCCCGATCACCCGGTGGTCGCGTTCCTTGGCTTCTTGGCGGGCTTTTAAGTCCGCGGCCAGGTCATCGCCATTGAAGAAGACCGTCCCGTAAATCCGTTGCAGCATCGGGTTGGAAGACATCCCCTTCCAGTAAGCCCCGGCCACGGACAGGAGTTGGTAGTGCTTAACGACGTTGGCATAGACCAGGATCGGTGCTTCAGCAACAATCGCTGCATCCCCCAAGCGGTAGAGAGCTACCTTACCGTCGTGGGCGTGTTCCTTTAACAGTTCGTTGGTGAATTGATCATCCCCAGCTTCAGCTAAGGCCGCATCCAGGTCAACTTCAGCAAATTCCACCTTTAAGCCGTCCTTGGCAATTTGCTTCATGGCGGCGGCCAGGTCGTCCAGTTGGTCGGCGGAGACTTGTTGGTCGTCCTTGTCTGAATCAACGTAGAATTGATCGTCTTCAGCAACGGCCGCGCCTAAGCGAATACCGTCAAATTCGTGTTGTAAAGCCGCCTTTAACATCAAAGCGGCCATTTGCCGCAGGGCAGCCAGTGCGGCGGGATTCCCATCGCGTTCAATCTTTTCGACTTGGCCATCTGGGGCCATTACTGCTACTTGTGCCATCAAATCGCTCCTTTGTAAGAAAAAAATAAATAAAACGCCCCCTTGACCAAGGCTTGGTCAAAGGGACGTTGGTTAACATAACTCAGCGTGGTTCCACCCAATTTCAGAATCAAAGCATGATTCTCTTTGAAGGTGTGGTAACGGACACGACCCGGAACACCTTATTTCGGTGTCAAAATAGAAGGTGGTACCACCAGTGGGGCTAACGATTCTTCCAGCCTAGGAACCGCTCCCTGGATAACTGACCACTGGTGACATGTCCTTCCAATTAGTGCTGATTATAGCATTTTGGTGGGTGGTGTCAAGGGGAGTGACTTAATTATTGTTCTGCCGGTGCCCCGGTTCCCCCACTTGGGGTTGCTTCACTTTGGGCGCTACCAGTGGTTGTCCCAGTATTACCATTGCCCGTGCCATTGCCGTTACCATTACTAGTAGTGTCTTGGGGCTGACTAGGCTTGGATTGGTAAGTCGACTGGTTATCGTTGCTGTTGGTAGTCGTTTGGTCATCCGTCGTGGTGCTGGTGGCCTGCGAAGTCGTAGTCGGAGCCGTCTGGTAGCTGTCCTGGACGTCCGTGGCAGTCGACGAAGTGGAGTGAGACCGCTTCTTGTGGCTGCTAGAGGACTTGTGACTAGAAGTCTCACTCGAGGAGACCGTCTCGTCGGAAGTCGTATTGACCGGGTTTTGTTGTTTGATCAAAAAGACCACAAAAAAGACTACTAAAGCAGCGATCGCGACCCCTAAAATGGTTTTATAAATCCGGTGTTTCTTGTGGCCGCCAGCCGGCCGGGAAGCATGGTGGCGCTGTGGCTGGCTGGCCGTTGAGGCGGTATAGACCGGTGGGGTGGGTTGGCTCGGTTGAGCCGTCGTCGGTCGCGGAGCATCATAGCTAGCGGTCTTTTCCACTCGGGTGGGGGTGGCGGTTTGTTCTTGCCGGACGGCGGCGCGGCTGCCCGGGGTGGGAGCAGACTTTGCTTCTTGATCTAAGACCCCTTTGAGCTTAATTTTCAGCGGCTTATCTTTTAAGCGCCGTGCTTGTTCGCGCTTGTGCTCGGGCGTGTCGTAGAGTTCGACCCGACTGAGCTGCTTTTTGCGCTCTTCATTGTTCAAAGCAATCACCTCTTCGTAATTTCAGTCAGTTTTAGGACCATTATATCATCTTGCGTCGGGAAAGGATAATTTCTCCGGGGACTACGCCCAACAAAAAAACGATCGAGCTTCCCCCGATCGTTGTCATAGTATTATTTCCTGGGAAATTATTCCGCCGTTGCCACGGTTTCCCACGGGTGGGCTTGGTGTTCAGCGGCAAAGCGTTTGTTGCCGCGGTAAAGTTCGACAATCGTCCAAATCAAGAGGGCGACAATCACGACAATCGTCAGCCAGGCCAAGAGGTCGGCAACCCCTTTACTCCATAAGCCAAAGCCTTCAAACGTGCTTGGCAGGTTGTAGAGATTTAAGAAGGTCAGCCCCAACACGGAAATCCACCCTAAAAGCTTGGTCCAGGAAGCGTTCTTAAATTCCCCCATTTCAACTTCACTGTTGGTCATCATTAACAATGGCAACATCGAGAATGGCAAGGCAAAGGCCAAGAAGACCTGGGAATTTTCCATTAACATGTTAATGGCATGGTGTTGTTGCAATTCGGTTTCACCGGCCGTCATGGCAACACATAAGAGGACGGGTACAACTGACAACAACCGGGTAATCAGCCGCCGTGCCCACAGGGGCATCCGCATGTGGATGAACCCTTCCATGATCACTTGTCCCGTCAAAGTCCCGGTAATCGTGGAATTTTGCCCAGAAGCCAACAAAGCAACGGCAAAGAGCGTTGATAAGACCCCAGATTTGGCCACGGCAATCAAGACGCCATTGCTTAACATCGAAGTGTTGTTTAACGCATCGTACAAACCGAAGAAAGAACTATCCGTTACGGCACCAGACTTAAAGACGGCGACCCCCATGATCAAGAGCAAGGCGTTGACCACAAAGGCTAAGGATAATTGGATGTTGGAGTCCCAAGCCGTAAAGCGGACCGTTTGGCGAATGTCTTCGACCTTAGTGTGGTCCAACTTCCGGGTCTGTGAAATGGCAGAGTGCAAGTAGAGGTTGTGCGGCATGACGGTTGCCCCGATGATCCCCAAGGAACCCGTCAGAGGAGAGATGCCACCAACCACGGGCCCTTTGGCGACAGCGTCACTGGATGGCAAAAGCCCGGCCATTGCTGCGCCCCAGTCCGGTTTGGATAAGACGACTTGGTAAGCAAAAACAAAGAGAATCACCAGAATTAAGCAGGCGACCAAGGCTTCGATCTTGCGGAACCCAATCTTGGTTAACAATAAGAGCAACAAGACGTCTAAAACCGTGATGAACACGGCCGCGATCAAGGAAATGTGGAAGAGTAAATTCAGGGCAATTGCCGCACCAATGACTTCGGCAATATCAGTAGCCATGATCGCCAGCTCAGTCATAATCCATAAAATAATCCCTAACGCCTTCCCGGTCCGCGCCCGAATGGCCTGAGCTAAGTCCATTTGGCTGACGATCCCAAGTTTGGCTGCCATGTATTGAAGCAACATCGCGATCAAACTTGAAATCAGGATGGTCGTCATTAAAGTGTATTGGAAACTTTGCCCCCCGGTAATGGAAGTTGACCAGTTACCCGGGTCCATGTAGCCGACCGCGACTAGAGCGCCGGGGCCGGAGTAAGCGAAGAGGGTCCGCCAGAAGTTCTTTCCGTGGGGAACTTCAACGGTCCCGTTGATTTCTTCGAGGGATTTCCCGTTTGCATGTTCAATTAACTTGTGCTTGCGGGGTTGATTTTTTGTGCTGTCCACGCCAAATCCACCTTTCTGTCATATGCTTTCGACGGTTCTCAATTTGAGATTCACCGATTGAGAACACCTTTGTTAGGTTAGCATAAAAAATAATATCCCGCAATAAAAAATGCCGCATTTTCGGCGTTTTCACGGACATTTATGCCGAAATATCCTAAGCCAAGCTCGAAATCGGTTTCAACTTGCGGCTGAAGTAAAGAAAATAAAAAGTTTGGCTACTCACAAAGCAAAATAAAAAACGTGGGGAAATTTACCAGTCGACGAAAAGGTTGTTAGATCAAATCTTTTCAGAAAATTAACGGGGCTAAAGTTTATGACAAGCGGTTGACATAAAGGGGGTCAAACGACTATACTTACAGTCGTCAAATGATATTTTTCACAAGAGAGAAGGAGCAAAAGTTATGAAGGCACTTGTATTACAAGGAATTAAAGATTTAGCAGTGCAAGATTACGAAACCCCAAGCATTAAGCCAGATGAAGTGCTGGTGCACACGGCCTTTGCCGGGATTTGTGGGACTGACAAGGCCCTTTATGCTGGGTTGCCAGGTTCTGCTTCAGCGGTGCCACCGATTGTTTTGGGGCACGAAAACTCCGGGGTAGTGGCCAAAGTTGGGGCGGCCGTGACGAACGTTAAGGTCGGCGACCGGGTAACGGTTGACCCGAACATCTACTGCGGCCAATGCCAATACTGCCGGACCCAACGGCCCGAATTGTGCGAACACCTGGATGCGGTGGGGGTAACGCGTGACGGGGGCTTTGCCGAATACTTTACCGCCCCAGCCAAGGTGGTTTACCCAATTCCAGATAACGTTTCCCTCAAGGCCGCGGCGGTCATCGAACCAATTTCATGTGCGATGCACGGGGTGGACTTATTAGAAACTCACCCATACCAAACGGCTCTGGTAATCGGGGACGGCTTTGAAGGGCAACTCTTTGCTCAAATCCTGAAAGCCCGGGGCATTCATGAAGTGACCCTGGCGGGCCGGTCGGACGAAAAGCTGGCCAACAACCGGAAGCACTTTGGCGTTAAGACGATCAACACCACTAAGGAAGAAATTCCAGCGGATCACTTTGACGTGGTTGTCGAAGCCGTTGGTTTGCCAGCCACCCAAGAACAAGCCCTGGCCGCCGCTGCCCGGGGGGCGCAAGTGCTGATGTTTGGGGTCGGAAACCCGGACGACAAGTTTAGCGTCAACACTTACGATGTTTTCCAAAAGCAACTGACGATCCAAGGGGCCTTTATTAACCCTTACACCTTTGAAGATTCAATTGCCCTGTTGGCAGCCGGGAAGGTTGACCCGCTGCCACTGTTCTCCCACGAATTGGATCTGAACGGGGTGGAAGACTTTGTCGCCGGGAAGTTAGGGAAAGTTTCCAAGGCGATCGTAAAGGTTGGTGGCGAAGAAGCCTAATTTATTTACCAATGCTTCGCCTTCGCGTGGCCGCCGCTCCAACGGCCAGCCGAACTTAATCTGTGTAAAAACTAATCCGATTAATCTGTCCCGCCCTAGTGCGGGATTAAGTTCCCGGCCGGACCGGGAACTTTTTTTACACTCTTGTTGACACGGTGTCACTTGAGGGGTAAAGTTAAGTCGTTGACACGATGTCACTAAGAACGGAGGAACCAGAATGCCAAGTCAAACCTTTTTAAATTTGAAGCCCGAGAAGCAAGCGCGGATTTATGCCGCCCTCCTGACGGAATTTAGTGCTTACCCCTTAGCGAAGGCCCAAGTTGCGCGGATTGTCAAGGAAGCCCAGATTGCCCGGGGCGCCTTTTATAAGTACTTTGCCGATTTGAACGATGCTTACCAGACCCTCTGGCGGCGCTCACTTCACCAGATCCACTCCCAAGAAGAGTTAGCGGGTCAATTGGCGCAAACCCCCGCGGATTATACCAATCAGGTGCGCCAGTTTTTGACCACCGGAGCCCAGCAAGGGTTGCGAGAGTTGTTGCGGCTGCATTATTCCAC
>CHCFD05601__coassemble_448_pt1 | contig 39268 bp, 40 predicted proteins | sample CHCFD05601__metabat2_high_PE_005 | metagenome-assembled genome bin CHCFD05601
AGGGAATGTGAACATGCCATCTCGGAAAATTCCGCGGGCGACAGCCAAGCGACTGCCGGTCTATTACCGTTACTTGAACGTGCTCTTGAATGCCAATAAGAAGCGGGTGTCATCGACTGAATTATCAGAGGCAGTCCAAGTTGACTCTGCCACGATTCGCCGGGACTTCTCTTACTTTGGTGAATTAGGGAAGCGGGGCTACGGCTATGATGTCGAGAGCCTGTTAAAGTTTTTCCGGGGGATCTTGAACCAAGACAAGCTGACCAGTGTCGCCTTAGTCGGGGTCGGGAGCCTGGGGAGTGCCTTGATGAATTACAATTTCCACCAAAGCACCAACTTACGGATCAGCGCGGCCTTTGATCCGAAGCCGGAATTGGCGAATACGATCAAGAGTGGGATTCCGGTTTATCCGGCGTCTGAATTAAAGAAGCAGATTAAAGAACAACAAATTGACGCGGTCATCTTAACCGTGCCCGGGGAAAAATCCCAGGCCGTGACGGATGAACTCGTTGAAGCGGGGGTTCACGGGATCTTAAACTTTACTCCGGTCCGGTTGTCAGTTCCCAAGGATGTCCAAGTTCAAAATATTGATTTGACGAATGAATTGCAAACCTTGATTTACTTTATTGAAAGCAACAAGGGGCAAGATTAGTTCGCCGCTTTTCCCAAGCGGGTGTGGCTTGGGTTCGTTAGCGCTGTTCCAGCTGAGCTGGGGCAGCTTTTTTGATACCGATGCCAACGGCGCTCTACCAATCGCTCGGCCAATACGTCAAAAAAGGTCAAACTTTTTGGTTGCAATCTGACTGAACCGTGTTATAGTAGAAAATGTAATTAGCACTGAACGAGGTTGAGTGCTAACACTCCTCAACCAGGAGTGCTAAAATTACGGAAACTAGAATTATTATATGGAGGGATTAACGTGTTAAAGCCATTAGGAGATCGCGTAGTTCTGAAAGCTGAAGAAGAAGAAAAGACGGTTGGGGGCATTGTGTTAGCTTCCAACGCCAAGGACAAGCCTACGACGGGGAAGGTTGTTGCTGTCGGTGAAGGGCGGACCTTGGACAATGGTCAACACGTTGCCGTAAGCGTTAAGGAAGGCGATAAGGTCCTCTTTGATAAGTACGCCGGCCGGGAAGTTGAATACGACGGGGAAAAGTACCTGGTCGTTCACGAAAAAGACCTGGTGGCCGTGATTGATTAACCGCCACGATTAAGTTGGCCAATTGATTAAGTTTGAAATTAATTTGAGGTGAAATAAGAATGGCAAAGGAATTGAAGTTTGCTGAAGATGCACGTCGGGCAATGTTGCGCGGGGTTGACAAGTTAGCTGACACGGTTAAGACGACGATTGGACCAAAGGGCCGCAACGTGGTCTTAGAACAAAGCTACGGCTCCCCAACGATTACTAACGACGGGGTGACGATTGCCAAGAACATCGAATTGGAAGATCACTTTGAAAACATGGGGGCCAAGCTGGTTTCTGAAGTTGCTTCCAAGACTAACGACATTGCCGGGGACGGGACGACCACGGCGACGGTCCTGACCCAAGCGATCGTCAACGAAGGGATGAAGAACGTGACGGCCGGGGCGAACCCAGTTGGCATCCGGCGCGGGATCGAAAAGGCTACGGCCGCAGCCGTGGCTGAATTGAAGACGATGAGTCACGATGTCAAGACCAAGGATGACATTGCACAAATCGCTTCGATCTCTGCTGCAAACCCAGAAGTCGGCCAATTGATTGCGGACGCAATGGAAAAGGTTGGTAACGACGGGGTTATTACGATTGAAGACTCCCGTGGGGTGGACACCAGCGTGGACGTGGTTGAAGGGATGAGCTTTGACCGCGGGTACATGTCCCAATACATGGTTACTGACAACGACAAGATGGAAGCTAACCTGGACAACCCATACGTCCTGATCACGGACAAGAAGATTGCCAACATCCAAGACATCTTGCCACTGCTCCAATCCGTTGTGCAAGAAGGTCGGGCCCTGTTGATCATCGCCGATGACATTACGGGTGAAGCCTTGCCAACCTTGGTTCTCAACAAGATTCGGGGAACCTTTAACGTGGTAGCGGTAAAGGCGCCAGGCTTTGGTGACCGGCGCAAGGCCCAACTGGAAGACATCGCAGTCTTGACCGGTGGGACGGTGATCTCTGATGACTTAGGGATGCAATTAAAGGACGCGACGATTGACCAACTTGGTTCAGCCAACAAGGTAACGGTTACTAAGGACAACACGACGATCGTTGACGGGGCCGGGGACAAGGCCGCAATTGCCGACAGGGTTGAACAAATCAAGAAGGCCATTGCCGAAACTTCCTCTGACTTTGACAAAGAAAAGCTCCAAGAACGGTTAGCGAAGTTAGCCGGTGGGGTTGCCGTTGTTAAGGTCGGTGCCGCTACGGAAACGGAATTGAAGGAACGCAAGTACCGGATCGAAGATGCCCTGAACGCTACGCGGGCCGCTGTGCAAGAAGGGTTCGTTCCTGGTGGTGGGACGGCCTTGGTAAACGTTATCCCAGCCTTGGAAAAGGTTGAAGCCGAAACGACGGGCGACGAGCAAACTGGGGTTAAGATCGTAAAGGCAGCCTTAGAAGCACCAGTTCGTCAAATTGCCGAAAACGCTGGGGTTGAAGGCTCAGTGATTATCAACCAACTGAAGAACGAACAACCAGGGATTGGTTACAACGCGGCGGAAGACAAGTTTGAAGACATGGTTGCAGCCGGGATTGTGGACCCAACCAAGGTTACCCGTTCAGCATTGCAAAATGCGGCCTCTGTGTCAGCCTTGTTGTTGACCACTGAAGCTGTGGTCGCCGACAAGCCAGAACCAAAGGACGCTGCTCCAATGAACCCAGCCGCTGGTGCCGGCATGGGTGGGATGATGTAATCCCTTGCCAATTTAACCAAAAGTCGCGGGCGACCGCGGCTTTTTTGCATGCCAAAGAAATTTAGGGGAATGCTTGTCATTTTACTAGCGCTTGCGTTACAATCTACAAATGGCCCCACGTAAATCCGCCATTTGGATTGCGTGGGGTGAAATCTTACAATTGTTTTTTATATAGGAGAGAAAAATGTGGCGATATCTGAAACGGGTTTTGATTGGGAAACCACTGAAAACCCTTGATGAAGGGCAGGCCCACTTGACGAAGTTCAAGGCCTTGGCCCTCTTGTCATCGGACGCTTTATCGTCGGTTGCCTACGGGACGGAACAAATTACGACCGTCTTGGTAACCTTGTCCGCGGCGGCCCTGTGGTATTCGTTGCCAATTGCGGCCGTGGTCTTGATTTTGCTGTTGGCAATTACTTTGTCCTACCGCCAGATCATTCACGCTTACCCCAGTGGGGGTGGCGCCTACGTGGTGGCGACGAAGAACTGGGGCGACAACGGGGGCTTGATTGCCGGGGGGTCGCTGCTGGTCGATTACATGCTGACGGTGGCGGTGTCAACGACCTCGGGGACTGAAGCGATTACTTCAGCCATTCCGGCCCTGTATAAGTACTCGGTACCGATTTCGTTGCTCATTGTCTTGGCGATCATGCTCTTAAACCTGCGGGGGATGAGCGAGAGTGCCAACTTCTTGACGATCCCAGTCTACTTCTTCGTGGTGATGATTTCCGTCATGATCATTTGGGGGTTGATCAACATCGTAACTGGGCACGTTGCCTATCATGCCCCAGCTGACTATGGGCACCCCGTAGCGGGGATGTCTTTGGTCTTGTTGATCCGGGCGTTTTCCGCCGGGTCAGCTTCCTTGACCGGGGTGGAAGCGATCAGTAATGCGGTGCCAAACTTTAACGCTCCCAAGGAGAAGAATGCGGCCAGCACCCTGACGATTATGAGTCTGATTTTGGCGGCCTTCTTCGCGGGCATTACCTTCCTGAGCTTTTACTTTGGGATCATTCCTAACCCCCGGGCGACGGTTCTGTCCCAAATTGCGGCGACCGTTTTTGGTGGCCACGGGGTCGGCTTTTACCTGTTGCAATTAGCGACGGCGATGATTTTGGCCGTGGCAGCCAACACCGGCTTCTCGGCCTTTCCGATCTTAGCTTACAATATGGCCAAGGATAAGTTCTTGCCGCACGCCTTTATGGACCGGGGGGACCGGTTGGGGTATTCCAACGGGATTATCAGTCTGGCCGTGGGGGCGATGATTTTGATCGTGATTTTCCACGGGCAGACCAACTTATTGATTCCGTTGTACGCCGTGGGGGTGTTTGTGCCCTTCACCCTTTCCCAATCCGGGATGATTATCCACTGGTTCCGGGAACGCGATGGCATTTGGCTGGGCAAGGCCGCCATTAACCTGGTTGGGGCCTTGATTTCCTTGGCCCTGGTGGTCTTCTTGTTCTGGCAACACTTTAGCAACGTCTGGCCGTACTTGATCATCATGCCAGTGTTGCTCTTGTTGTTCCACAACATTCACAGCCACTACCAAAAGGTGGGCAAGCAGCTGCGGGTGGCCGAAAAGACCAAGGTGCAGTTGCATGATTACGATGGGGCGACGGTGATTGTCTTAGTCGGTAACGTTACGCAGGTGACCCGTGGAGCGATCAACTACGCGCGCTCGATAGGGGACTACGTGATTGCAATGCACGTTTCCTTTGATGAAAATCCGGGCAAAGAACACAAAACGGCCAATGAATTTAAGGCCGAATACCCGGATGTCCGGTTTGTTGACATTCACTCGTCTTACCGGTCGATTGCAACGCCGACCCTGCGGTTTGTCGACGTGATTGCCAAACGCGCGGAGGCCAAGAACTATTCGACGACGGTGTTGGTGCCGCAATTTGTGCCGAAGCACCCGTGGCAGCTGGCTTTGCATAACCAAACCGCCTTGCGGTTGCGGACCTTGTTAAACAGCCGGCAGAACATCATTGTTTCCACTTACAATTATCACTTACACGAATAACGGCTGGGGCTGGGAGAAAATACGCTTTTCTTACCAGCCCTTTTGCTTGGCAAATAAGAAAGGATCAGCAAATGCAGAAACGACAACTTGGGGCGACTGTGGCAGGGCTCGGCGGAATTTTATTAATGGCGTCATTTTCTGTGCAAGACAACTGGTTTCATTCTGGCTGGTTGGGGATTTGCGGTAGTGGGCTGATTGTGGGCGCCTACTTGAGCTTAAACTGGCCGCAGTGGCAGGCCCACAATCCCCGGGTACGCAAGGTGACCTGGTGGCTGCTGGGCCTCTGCTTGGTCTTGGTGGTTTTACGGGGGCTAGAGACGCTGGTTTAGTCGATCCTCCGGCTCCGGGTCAACTTCAGTGCGTAAAAAAACTGCGGCAACTGGGCCGCAGCGAGGGAACAATTTAATTTTCATCATTGGTCAGGGGCACCTCGTGGAAGCGCGGGGTGCCTTTTTGGATGGTCAACTGGTTGTTAAAGCGGGTGGTTAAGGCAGCAATTTGGGCCTCAACCTGATCTTCATCGACAAAGACGTGGACCGTGACGGCGGTGGCATAATCCGGTGCCGTTTGGGTCAGGGCGGCTTGATTAAGGTAGTAGTTAACTTGGTCGTACAAGGGGTAGGGGACGGTAATATCCAAAGTTGTCTGCTTGATCCGTTTAATTAGGCCGGCTTGGTGAATCGCGCCGGTCGTCGTGTTGCTGTAAGCCCGAATCAATCCCCCGGCCCCGAGCTTGATCCCGCCGAAGTAACGGGTGACGACGGCACAGACGTCATGGAGGTGTTCTAATTTCAAGGCTTCGAGAATCGGGACGCCCGCGGTCCCACTGGGCTCACCGTTATCACTTTCGCGTTGAATTTGATCGTGATCGCCCAGCAGGTAGGCAAAGCAATTGTGGGTTGCCTTGCGGTGCTCTTTGGTGATTTGACTGATGAAAGCCTGGGCGGCCGCTTCATTGGTCACCCGCGCCAACGAACAAATGAAGCGCGATTTCTTAATGGTGACCTCATAGGTCGTATCAGCTGCGATGGTAATGTAGGGGCGGGCTTGGCTCATGGTGTAAATCCTCCGGTGTGAAAATTTCTCCCTAAAAAGTGTAAATTCGCATTTTTCGCGTATATATAAAGTAGGGGGTGAAAAAGTGGAAATTGAATTGTTATATGGGCGCCGGGAATTGGTCCCCGCGGCAACGGCCCTGCCCGCACCAGCGGGAGTGGAAGTCTTGCCCACCATGGCAATTGAAGGCCAGCAGGTGCGCTGTTTGCGGTGCAACCAACGCTTTGCTCGGGCCGCGGTCGCCTTGCCCAACGCCCAGTATTATTGTCCGGCCTGCCTGAATTTAGGCCGGGTCGCGACGTTAAATAAATTTTACCATGTTAAGGAGCCAAATCAATTTTCGCCGCCGGCGACGGTGCTGCGGTGGCAAGGAAAATTGTCGCCCTTGCAGGCGCAAGCGGCCGCCGTGGTCAAACAACAAATGGGCAAGCATGCCCACCACTTACTGTGGGCGGTAACCGGGGCCGGCAAAACGGAAATGACCTACCCGGCAATTGAACAGGCTTTAAAGCGCCGGGAACGCGTGGGGATTGCTTCGCCCCGGATTGATGTTTGTCGGGAATTATACCCGCGCTTTAAGCGGGACTTTGCCCTGACCCCGGCCTTACTGTATGGTGGGGCGTGCGAGCCATATGCTTATCGCCAACTGACTATTTGTACCACTCACCAGTTACTGCGGTTTTATCACGCCTTTGACCTGCTGATTGTGGATGAAGTGGATGCGTTCCCGTACGCCATGGATCCGGGCCTGCATTACGCGACCCACCAGGCGTTAAAACCGGTTGGGGGCTTATTGTTAATGACGGCCACGCCGGACGCGTGTCTGTTGCGTCAGGTCCGCCAGGGGAAATTATCAATCAGTTACCTGCCCTTGCGCTACCACGGTCACTTACTGCCGCAGATTCACCCGGTGTTGGTCTGGAACTGGCGCAAGCAGGTCCAACGGGGTCGTTTACCAGCGGCGGTCTTGAATTGGATTAGTCAACGCTTGGCAGCGAAACGTGAATTTTTATTTTTCGTGCCCCACGTTGCCGATTTACCGGGGGTAGCCGCTGTTTTGCGGCACCACTTTCCGGCGGTGGATTTTACGACCGTGCATGCCGCCGATCCCGAACGGGAAGCCAAGGTGTTACAAATGCGGCACCACCAGCTGGCGTTTTTGGTGACCACTACCATTTTGGAACGCGGGGTCACTTTCCCGGCCATTGATTTGCTGGTGCTCGGGGCGGACGACCCGGTCTTTTCGGCGGCGGCCCTGGTCCAAATTGCGGGCCGGGTAGGCCGGGCCAGCAGCCGTCCAGATGGGGAGGTAACCTTCTTTTTGAGCGCGTATGCCCGGAATGTGGTGTTAGCGATGAAACAAATTCGGCTGGTCAACCAGAAAGGACGGCGGTTGCAATGACGGGATGTTGTTTGTGTGGAGGCAATTTGGCCTGGCGGCCCACTTTGCTCGAATTGCTACGGTGGGGGGATGTCCAGCCGCCGGTAATTTGCGCGGCCTGTCAAGCCAGCTTCGCCCCCTGGCCGGCGCCGCATTGTCCGGGGTGTGGGCGGACCAGTGCGCAGGGCCAGCTGTGTGCAGAGTGTCAAGCGTGGCAAGATCAATTTGGCCGCTTGGTACCGGTGACGCCTTGCTATCAATATAATCAGGCGATGAAAGACTTCATGCACCGTTATAAATTTCAGGGCGATTACCAGCTGCGGCGCGTTTTTCAAGCGGAATTGACGGCCCGGGCTGGCCAACTCGGGTCCTTGGTTGTGACCGTACCCGTCAGTACGGAGACCATGGCCACCCGCGGGTTTAACCAGGTGAATGGCTTATTGGCTTTAAACCGGGTAGCGGCCCTTAAAGTCAAAGGCCAGCGCAAGGGGCGCCAAGCGGAAAAAGACCGGGCGGCGCGGCTGGCAACGCCCCAACCGTTTGCCTTGACGAAGGCGGCCCAAAGTTTAGCGGGCCAGTCAGTGGTCTTGGTAGATGATGTCTACACCACCGGCCGGACGTTTTACCATGCGGCCAGTTTGTTGTGGCAAGTGGGGTGCACGGAAATTCGGGGCTTGGTGTTGGCCAGTTAAACAGTGCATTAAATTGAGCAAAAGTCAACCAAAATTGCCAAAAATGATCGCAAATCCGGTAATTTTGTGAGAATTTCCAAGAAAAAGAAAACGATTTCCGGAAATGATTGTATATTTTTTATTATTCCTCTATAATATAAGTAAGATATCAAGGAAAGGGCTTTCTTGATATTTCGCAAGCCTTATCGCTTGTACTGAAAGGAGAGAGGTACAATGCTACAATTCAATATTCGCGGAGAAAACGTTGACTTGACTGATGCAATCCGTGATTATGTAACGAAGCGGATCAGCAAGCTCGAAAAGTACTTTGAGGACAACGTTGAAGCCACTGCTCACGTTAACTTGAAGGTGTACACCGACAAGACGTTTAAGGTTGAAGTGACGATTCCACTGCCATACTTAACCTTACGGGCAGAAGAAACTTCCAACGATATGTATGCCAGCATTGACTTGGTAACCGACAAGCTTGAGCGGCAAATCCGGAAGTACAAGACGAAGGTAAATCGTAAGGCCCGGGAAAAGGGCTTTAAGGGACTTGAATTCGTCAACACCCAAGATGATGAACCGGCTACGGATCCATTAAAGATTGTGCGGACGAAGCAAATTTCTTTGAAGCCAATGGATTCAGAAGAAGCCGTTCTTCAGATGGATATGCTTGGCCACGATTTCTTTGTCTTTGAAGACTCCGAAACTAACGGAACCAGTATTGTTTACCGTCGGAAGGATGGCCGGTACGGTTTGATTGAAGTGAACTAAAATACCAATTGTGTGATGAAGCATTTCGTTAGCGCTTGAAATGCAAATCAGGGGAATGGTGGCGATCACCATTCCTTTTTTCTTTTCTTACCGGGATCGTAAATTTTCCCGCACGAGCCAAAAAGCTAGTATAATGGGTAGAGTAACTTTGAACGTCAAGGGGCGTTCAAAGACAGGCTAGGATTGATTATGGGAGGAATTTGCGATGAGCTATCAGGCTTTATACCGGGTATGGCGGCCCCAACGCTTTAGTGATGTGGTGGGGCAAGGATTAGTGGTCACCACCTTAAAAAATGCCATTATTACCAACCAGATCAGCCACGCCTACCTCTTTGCGGGGCCCCGGGGGACCGGGAAAACCTCGGCCGCCAAGATTTTTGCCAAGGCGATTAATTGCCATCACCAAACGGATGGTGAGCCATGCAACGAATGCCCGACTTGTCAGGCCATTACAGCCGGCCAGCTTGGCGACGTAATCGAAATTGACGCGGCTTCCAACAACGGGGTCGAAGAAATCCGCGACATTCGTGATAAGGCTAAGTACGCGCCCACCCAGGCTGATTACAAGGTCTACATTATTGACGAAGTGCATATGTTGTCGACGGGGGCCTTCAATGCCCTGTTGAAGACATTGGAAGAACCGCCGGCCAACGTAATCTTTATTCTGGCGACGACCGAACCCCACAAGATTCCGTTGACGATCCTGTCCCGGGTGCAGCGGTTTGATTTTCACCGCATCAGTGCCCAGGATGCGTTTGAGCGGATGAAGTTTATCTTGGACCAAAAGGAGTTGTCCTATGATGAACAGGCGCTGTGGGTGATTGCTAATGCGGCGGAAGGGGGCATGCGGGATGCCCTGAGCATTCTTGATCAGGCCCTGTCCTTTAGTGACAACCAATTGGCCCTCAAAGATGCCCTGTTGGTGACCGGTAGTGTGACCAAGCAATTGCTCAAGCAGTACTTCTTGCAAGTGGCCCAAGGCGACAGTGCTCAAGCGTTGGCGACGATGACGGAAGTCTTGGGGCAAGGCAAGGACGGTCAGCGGTTTATTGAAGACTTGATCTCCTTTATTCGCGACATCTTGCTCTACCAAGAATCCCCGGACTTATTAACCCTGGCCGCAACGGGTTTAGCGGCGGCGGACTTTGAGGAGTTGAGTCAGGCGGCAACGGCCCAGGTCTTATACACAATGATCGATACGCTCAACGAGATTCAAGAGGAAATGCGGTTTACCACCCACCCGGACGTCTACCTGGAAGTGCTCACGGTCCGGCTCAGTCAGCAACGGCCCGCCAGTTCGGCAGCGGGGGCGGCACCGGCCGAAATTGCGCAGCTGCAAGCGCAAATCGCCGAGCTGCAAAAGCAGGTTCAGAGCTTACTGAACCGGCCAGCTCAGCCCGCGGCGCCGGTGAATCAACCAACGGCGCGCCCCGCGACCAAGAAACCGGGGGGCCGGTCCGGGGAGTTTCGCTTGAATGTTGAGCAGGTTTACCAGGTGCTTGATCACGCCACTAAGGCGGATCTGGCCAACTTGCGGGAGCTGTGGGGCGACGCGCTGAGCTTGCTTTCACCGGCCCAACATTCCCTGTTAAACTTAGCCAAGCCGGTGGCGGCCAGTCCCGCCGGGGTGGTGGTTGCTTACGATAACGACTTTTTGTTGGCCAAGGCGGCTGGTGGTGATCTAGCTACGACCTTGGGCCAAGCCTTGCAACAAGTCAGTGGGACGGCCCGGCAGGTGGCCTTTGTCCCGAGTGGCAAGTGGCCGACGATTCGCCAGGAATTTTTGACCTCGCGGGGGTATTACGATCAAGCCGGGAAAGCGGCGGCGCCCAAGGCACCGACGCCGCCGGCTGACCCCTTGATTGCCCAGGCCCAACAATTATTTGGCGCGGACGGCATTAAAATTGAAGACAACTAAATTAACGATAAAGGATGGATGAAGATTATGATGCGCGGAATGAACATGCAACAAATGATGAAGCAAGCCCAAAAGATGCAAAAGCAGATGATGGAAGAACAAGCCGCTTTGGCCGCCCAATCTTTTACTGGGGTAGCCCCAGATGACATGGTGAAGGCGACCTTTACCGGTGACAAGAAGTTAGTCGACCTGCAAATCAAGCCGGCCGCGGTAGATCCAGATGATCCAGAAATGCTGAGTGACTTAGTAATTGCTGCCGTTAATGATGGCTTGGCCCAAGTGGATCAAGCTACCCAAGCCAAGTTGGGCAAGTACACGAAGGGGCTGGGGCTCTAATGCAGTACCCGGAACCAATTGCCAAGCTGATTGCTTCGTATATGAAGCTGCCCGGGATCGGCGAAAAGACGGCGACCCGGCTGGCTTTTTACACTTTGGGGATGGCGGATGAAGACGTCAAGGACTTTGCCAGTGCCTTGACTGCGGTGAAACGGGATCTGCACTATTGCACGATTTGCGGTAACATTACGGAAGATGACCCCTGCCCCTTGTGTAAGGATGCTTCGCGCGACCAAAAGACGCTGCTGGTGGTGGAACGCTCGCGGGATATCATGGCTATGGAACGCATGAATGAATATCACGGCCTGTACCATGTTTTGCACGGGACGATTTCCCCCAGTGCCGGGACGGGACCGATGGATATTAATATTCCCAGCTTGATTGAGCGCTTGAAGAGCCATCCCGAGATCAACGAAGTAATTATTGCGACCAATGCGTCCTTGGACGGGGAAACGACGGCCCAATACCTGGCGAAGCTAATCAAACCCGCTCAGATCAAAGTAACCCGCTTGGCCCACGGACTCTCAGCGGGGGCCGATATTGATTATACCGATGAAGTAACCCTCTTTAAGGCGGTGCAAGGACGAACGGAGATGTAGACAGGATGAGCCTTTTTAAGCGCACGCCTGACGTGAAGCAGGCAGCGAATGCAGATTTATTAGCGTTGATCTATGCAACTAAGGCCAGTTGGGATCACGCGAAGGAGACGGCCCAGGCGGTGTACGAAAGCCAGGTTGACACCGAATTGGTGGAACGGACCAAATTACAAGAACAAAAGTACCTGTACTTGTACAATTTGGCGCGGCAACGGCACGTGCACGGGACGCTAAACGACGGGGTTATCCAAAATTAGGGGGTGCACATGACAGTACAAGGCTTTTTTATCTCATTTGAAGGACCGGATGGGGCCGGGAAGACCAGCGTCATGACGGCGGTGGCTGCGACGTTGGCCGAACGTTGGGGCGACCAGCGGATCATGCAAACCAGAGAACCGGGTGGCAACCACATTGCCGAACAAATCCGGGCCGTCTTGTTTGATGATGCCAACCGGCAAATGGATGCCCGGACCGAGGCCCTGCTCTTTGCGGCCGCCCGCCGGCAACACGTTGTGGAAGATCTCAAGCCGGCCTTGGCGGCGGGACAGATTATTTTATCAGATCGCTACGTGGATAGTTCCGTTGCTTACCAGGGGGCCGGCCGGGGCCTGGGGATGGCACAAATTTGGGAATTAAACCAGTATGCCGTGGAAAACTGCATGCCCCAGCTGACGATTTATTTAGATCTGCCGGTGCGCGTGGGGTTGGCCCGGATTGCCCAACACCGGGCCGATCAAGTCAATCGCCTGGATGAAGAAGCCCTGAGCTTTCACGAAACCGTCCATGCGGCCTTTGATCAATTGGCTGCCCAACATCCGGCGCGGATTGTCAAAGTTGATGCCAATCAACCCCAAGCGGCAGTGGTTGCCGCGGTCTTGGCTGTGATTAAGGCGCGCTTGGGACTGTAACACGGAAAGCAGAATGGAGGAATTACCATGAAAATGTTGATGGCAATTGTACAACCAAAGGATGCCAGCAAGGTGCAAGCGGCCCTGGCGAAGGCCAAAATTGGGGCAACCAAGCTGCAATCTACGGGGGGCTTCTTGCGGGAAGGCAATACCACCTTTATGATCGTGGTCGATGACGACCGGGTGGACCAAACCCTGGCGATTATCAAGGAAAACGCCAAGACCCGCGAACAATTCGTGGCCCCATCGGCGTACATTGACAATGCCGCCAATGCGGTGCCGATGAACGTCCAAGTCGGTGGCGCCACGGTCTTTGTGTTGCCGGTCGATCAATTCATTCATTTCTAGTGAGCAAGCAGACGGGAGGAAATGGTGGCTTTTCAAGCAGAACTTTTACAGCCGCAATTGTTGGCCCGGATGCAACGGGTAATTGCGCAAGGTGAATTGGCCCATGCTTATTTGTTGGTCGGCCCCAGTGGGTCCGGCAAACTGGCCCTGGCCCAGTGGTTGACGATGCGCTTATTTTGTGAACACGTGGTGGCTGGCCAACCCGACGGCACGTGCCCGGAATGCCAGCGGATTTTGTCGGGCAATCACCCTGATGTCGTGATTGCTCAGGCCGAGGGGCGGCAGATCAAAGTCGATCAGGTTCGGCACCTTAAGGCCGAATTCACTAAGACCGGGATGGAAGGCCAAACCAAAGTGTTTATCATTGAAGCGGCCGAAAAGCTGACGGTCAGCGCGGCCAATTCCCTGCTGAAATTTATTGAGGAACCGGGCCCGGGGATCTATATTTTACTGTTAACTACCAACAAAAATGCCGTCTTGCCCACGATTCAATCCCGGACCCAGGTGCTGGAATTATTGCCCCTGAGTACCGAGGCGGTGCAAGCCAATCTGCAAGCCGCGGGGGTGCCGCCTTACCTCCAACCGGTGATGCTGGGGCTGACGACGGATGCGCAGCTGGCCCAGGCCTGGTTGGCTGATGACTGGTTCCAAAAGGCGGTGGCGGCGGTTTGGCAGTGGTTTAAGGCGGTCAGTCAGGGGCAAGCGCTGGCCTTTGTCCAGGTGGCGACCGATTTGGTGCCCTTGGCAAACGAGCGGCAACAAGCGCAAGTCCTCTTGGATTTGATGACCCTGCTATGGCGGGATGCCTTGCTGGTTAAAAATGGGGTTCAAGCCGGGCTGCACTTTCAACAGTGGGCTGCGGAACTGACGACCCAAAGCCAAGCCCTCCCGGCTGCGCGGGTTCTGGCTGCCAGCGAATTAACCCTGGAGTGCCGGAAACTATTGGATCAGAATTTAAACTTTCAAACGGTCGCAGAGCAATTAACCCTGCGCCAACTTGCAGTTATTAAGCCAGAAGGGGGCAGGTAAGGTGACAGACCATTTTGACATGAGTGATATTTATGAGCAATTTGCGGCGGTAACGCGCCAAACCAAGGACCTGGTCGACAGCATGGAAGTCCTGTCCGAAAAATTAAGCCTGGTCCTGGCGGAAAACGCCAAGTTAGCGATTGAAAACGATCATTTGCATGAGGTGATCAATAAGCAGCACCGAAAAAAGCAAGAAGAGGGCTTATCGGATTCGCGCAAAATGTTGCAAAAGCTGTACCAAGAAGGCTTCCACGTTTGCAACGATATGTACGGAAAACGCTTGGAAGACCACGAATCGTGCACCTTTTGTCTGGATGCGATCTATGGTCGCCACCAGCAAGCCTGAAGCGCTAAAAAACAGCGGGGAGCCTTGTTTGCACCCGCTGTTTTTTGGTACCCTTAAACTAACTACGACACGCAGAAAAGAGAGGAAACTATGCAGCAAGTAAGCAGTTTTGCCCCGACTGAGATGGGGACGTTATACCTGGTGCCCACACCGATTGGCAACCTGGGTGATATGACAATGCGGGCGCTGGAAGTGCTCAAGACCGTGGATTTGATTGCCGCTGAAGATACTCGGCACACCCAACAGTTGTTAAACCACTTTGGGATTAAACAAAAGTTGGTCAGTTTGCATGAGCACAACCACGAGCAACGGGTGCCCCAATTACTGGCCGCTTTGCAAGCGGGCCAACAGATTGCCCAGTGCAGTGATGCGGGGATGCCGTCGATCTCTGATCCCGGCAAGGAGTTGGTCGCCGCGGCCACGAATGCTGGGATTCCGGTCGTGGCCTTGCCGGGGCCCAACGCCGCCTTGACAGCCTTGATCGCTTCGGGGTTGGTCCCGCAACCCTTTACCTTCTATGGTTTTTTGGAGCGGAAGCACCAGCAACAGGTAACGGCTTTGACGGCTTTGCGAGACCGGCCGGAGACCTTGATTTTTTATGAAGCTCCCCACCGTTTGAAAAAGACTTTACAGACGATGGCTGAAGTCTTTGGTCCCCAACGGCGCGTGGTGTTGGCCCGTGAATTAACCAAGCGCTACGAAGAGTACTTGCGGGGGAATTTGGGAGAAGCGGTGGCTTGGGCGGAAAGCGAACCGGTGCGGGGCGAATTTGTCGTCCTGGTGGCGGGTAATGACCACCCAACGTCAATTGCAGCCGCTGACACCAGCAGTCCAACCGAAGCGATTGACGCTGCGATTGCAACGGGCCTGTCAACTAATGCAGCGATCAAGCAGGTGGCCAAGCAACGGGGACTGAACCGCCAAGCCTTATATAAGGCCTACCATGGTTTGGCTTAGGGAAGGGACCACGAGAAACGATGACAATTTTAAACCAATTTGAAATGCAACACGCCATTCCATATTACGAATGTGACGCTAGTGGTCACTTGACGGTGGCGATGTTGTTTCGTCTGCTGATTTTAGCTTCAGAACAGCACAGTGACACGTTAAAGGTCGGACCGGCGGCGGTGAAAGCCTATGGGGGTGGCTGGGTGATTATCAATTACGCTGGTGAGTTGACGGCGCTGCCCCGCGAAGGGACCACGATCACGATTGGAACCCAAATTGCGGCCTATAATCGGTTCTTTGTGGTCCGCGATTTTTGGGTGCGCGCTGCGACCGGGGAAGAATTGGTGCGGCTGCAAGGCCTCTTTGCCTTTATGGATCTGACCAAACGCAAAATGGTGACGATTCCGTCGGCCTTGATTGCCCCGTATCAGTTAACGGAAAGTCGGCGCCTGCCAAAGGTGCCGCGCCCCCTAACGCTTGAACAGCCTGATCCGGCTTGGCAGGGACAAGCCTACCGGGTCCGCTTTTTTGATATTGATTTAAATAATCACGTCAACAACGCCGTTTACTTTGACTGGCTCCTGGATCCCTTGGGCAGTGAGTTTTTGCTGCACCACCGCTTGGTTCACGTGAAGATGAAATACGACCATGAGGTGCGGGCTGGCGAACAAGTCACCAGTCGCTTTGTGATCACCCCGGCGTCCGATCGGGTGGTGACCCACCACCAAATTTGTAATTCTGCCGGCTTAGCGGCCGAAGCGGAATTTGAATGGGTGCCGGCTTAATGAAACGCCCCTGCTTGCCAGGACCAAAATTGGTCTAGCTGGCAAGCAGGGGCGTTTTGCGTAAAAATAAGCTAAATTGGTCTAGTTGAGTTCTTCGCTGATCAAGGACAATTCAGTGTCTGCACATTCAGCGTCTAATTGGTGGCGATCCTTGTTGTCAGCGTGGGCTTGCATTAAGGATAATTCCTTTTGGATCTTCATTTCAAATTGTTTCATGGTTTGTTCCTCCCCATTTGATGCGCGGCAGAGCGGATTGGTTAGCCGCGCCGTTTTCCTTCTGAATTAGTATGATGATATCATAGCGCTAATTGGTATAGTTTTCAAGGGAGATTAACATTACAAATTTGCTAAAGGTTTAACAATCGTGGTCTAGCTGGTGGGGAAGAAGTTGGGAAAAATGGGGCGCCAGAGGTTGATTTTTTGCCCAAAGTTGGTTACAATCGGAATGTTGATTATTAACGATAGAAAAAAGGAGGCAGATAGCATGCGTAAAGCACATCCACATGGTGTACAAGGCCGTCGCCCAGTTGCTCCTAAGTACAAGCGGGCATTAAAGGAAAAGAAGATCGAAGAAATTCGTAAGTGGGCCAAGGAAAAGCCAGCTGACGAAAAGTAATTTTATCGATAACAAGTTGTTAGCAGGGTTTTTCAAAAAAATTGGGAAACAGCTTGCAATTTAGTTATCAATCAGGTATTATAATACCTGTTGATGACGCGCTCTTAGTGTAATGGATCGCACGTGAGATTCCGGTTCTCAAAATCCGGGTTCGACTCCCGGGGAGCGCATTAGAATTTAATAATTCTATGCCCCAGTGGCGGAACTGGCAGACGCGCAACGTTCAGGTCGTTGTATGGGTAACCATGTACAGGTTCGAATCCTGTTTGGGGCATTGGTAAAACGGCTCGGTTGGCGAGTCGTTTTTTTGTTGGTGTGGGACGAAAAAAGTTAAAATCCCCCTTGGCAAGTGGGGGGATTTTTGGTATTATATATCTTGTTGACGCGCTCTTAGTGTAATGGATCGCACGTGAGATTCCGGTTCTCGAAATCCGGGTTCGACTCCCGGGGAGCGCATTTAAAAACTTAATCTTCTATGCCCCAGTGGCGGAACTGGCAGACGCGCAACGTTCAGGTCGTTGTATGGGTAACCATGTACAGGTTCGAATCCTGTTTGGGGCATTTGAGATGCTCGCTATCGTGATGATAGCGGGCTTTTTTGTTACTTTACCAAATTAAAGTAAAAGAAAAGTTAAAAAAGGGGTTGAAAAATTAAAATATTCTCACTATAATCTTAACCATCATCAGTTGAACAAGCAAACCGCGTTGAAAGGAACAGTAGCAACGTTTGGCCGAGCAAGCGACCCCGGGGTGGTGAAAGCGGGGGCGGGCAAACCTTGTGAAGATCATCCCGGAGCGGGATGCCGTTTGAAGGCATCACGGTTGCACCCGCTAACGTGCCCCTGGTTGAATTCGACTGGGGAAAAGGGACTGTCAGCAATGGCAGGCCAAATTTAGGTGGTACCGCGGTTTTAGATCGTCCTAAGTAGCTAGCAAGTTACTTAGGACGATTTTTTGTTTAACCAGTTTTAACTAAAGGAGTTGGTCGGATGGTAGATGACATTAAACAACTTGAGAATACTTGGCAACAACGATTAAAACGGAAGGACTGACAAAAAATGAAGAACATGAAGAAAAAAGCAGCAACCTTGGCTGGGGTCGCTTTAGCAGCAATGAGTTTAGCGGCGTGTGGCAATAATCAAAAGGCCAGTGGTGATTTAAACGTGACCTTAAAAGCCAACGCGGTGACCTTGGATCCCGCTAAAACGATTGAAACTCCTAGTTCATCCATGCAAACACAAGCCTTTGAAGGGCTGTATAAGTTTGATCGGAATAATAAGGTGGTTCTCGGCGAGGCGGCCAAGGCACCAACGGTTACCAATGACGGCAAGACCTGGACCTTTACCTTGAAAAAAGGGCTGAAGTGGTCGAACGGCGATCCCGTCACGGCCCAAGACTATGTAGCAACGATGCAACACTGGGCTGATCCGAAAACCAAGTCGCAATCGGCGGATAAAATTGCTGATTTGGTAAATTATCAGGCGGTTGCCAACGGCGAAAAGCCAGTCAGCGAACTGGGGGTAAAAGCCTTGAGTTCCCGGCAAGTTCAATTCAACTTCAGTAAAAAGGTGCCTGTCGCAGAAATGAAGAATAATTTTGCGGCCAACCTGAAACCGGCTAACCACAAATACTTAGCCAAGTACGGTCAAACATACGGGAGTTCATCGGATAAAGCGGTCTACAACGGTGCATATAAGGTAACCGCTTGGAATGGGGGCTCTGATGATACTTGGTCTTACACCAAGAACGATAATTATGACCAAGCTAAGCAAGTACATATGAAAAAGGTCAACGTTCAAGTTACCAAGGATAACAATACCGCCCAAAACCTCTTTAAGTCCGGCAAGGTGCAAGAAACTTCCGTGACGGCAGACTATGTCAAGGGCAACAAGGGCAATAAAGAATTGCATACGGCGTTGATGGCGACCCAGTACTACCTGTACTTTAACGGAAAAAATGATTTGACGAAGAATGAAAACTTCCGGCAAGCGGTCAATTACGCCTTTGACAATAATCAATTAGCCAAGAAGGTCTTACAAGATGGTTCGGTGGGGGCCACGGGCTGGGTACCCCAAGGGGACATGAAGAACCCAACGAATGGGAAAGACTTTGCCAAAGAAGCCGGTAATTTACAAACGCAAAACGTTAAGTTAGCTAAGCAATACTGGCAAAAGGCCCAACAAGAGCTCGGTAAAAAAGAGCTGACGTTGGATCTGCTGGCCGACAACACGGACGATCAAAAGCAAGTCGCCGAATACTTGCAATCGACCCTGCAAAAGGAATTCAAGGGGCTGAAAGTTACGGTTACGACCTTGCCACACGCGCAACACGTTGCCCGCGACTTTGCTGGAAAGTTTGAGCTGAATCTGACGGACTGGAATTCTGATTACCCAGATGCTTCGGACTTTTTGAGCCTGCTGAAGACCGGAAACAAAGTTAACTTTACCAACAATACGGACGAAAAACTGGATCAATTACTGAACGAAGCCGATAACGGGACCAAGTCAGCGGCGGAACGCTACAAGCTTTTGCAAGCAGCTAATAAGCAGGTCCACGCGAATGCGGATGGGGTACCACTGTACACGGCGGCCCAAGCCCACTTGGTCTCCAGTAAGGTAACCGGCTTAAACTACGGACCGTTTAACACGGTGGCGCAATACCAATACGCGCAATGGAAAAAGTAGCCTGAAATGAACGAAAAAAGTAAAGGAGCGGTTTGATGGCAAGGTATCTTTTGAAACGCTTGGCAATGATGCTCTTGACACTGTTGATTGTTGTCACCCTGACGTTTTTCTTAATGAAGCTGATTCCCGGCTCCCCGCTGGGGAATGTGATGAAATTAAACCATGCCCAGCAAGCGGCAGTGGAAAAGCAATATGGGTTGAATCAGCCGGTCTGGCGCCAATACCTGACTTACTTAGTTGGCGCGGTCCACGGCAACTTTGGGATGTCCTATCAGTATACCGGAACGTCAGTGGCCAGTTTGATCATGCGCCGGGTGGGACCATCCATTATCATCAGCTTGCAAGCGCTGGTGGTTGGGACCGCAGCGGGAATTGCCTTAGGCAGTTTGGGCGCTTTGCACAAGGGCCGGTGGCAAGATTCACTGACGGCGACCTTGGCGGTGATCGGGATTTCTTTTCCCAGCTTTATCTTAGCCATTCTGTTGCAATACTACCTGGGCTTTAAACTGCAGTTATTCCCAGTCGCCAATTGGCAGGGACTGATGTCAACAGTTTTGCCAACCTTGGCACTGGCAGCGGTCCCCATGGCGCAAGTATCACGCTTTGTACGGACGGAAATGGTGGAAGTCTTGGCGTCCGATTATATTTTACTGGCCCAGGCCAAAGGGCTGTCCATGCGGCAAGTAGTTTGGCGGCATGCCCTAAAAAACAGTATTATTCCGGCCTTGACCTTGATTGGCCCCTTGGCAGTCAGCTTGATTACCGGTTCGATGGTGGTGGAAAATATTTTTTCCGTCCCCGGGATTGGGGAACTCTTTATTAACTCCGTCTTAGCCAATGATTATCCAGTCATTATGGGATTGACGATGTTTTATTGTTTGTTGCTTTGTGGGATTTTGCTGGTGACCGACCTAGTGTACGGGCTGGTTGATCCCCGGATTTTAGCAGCGGAGAAGGGGGAAGCATAGGAATGGAAGAACCGATGACACATCAATTCAACACGGGGGCCTTTGAACAGGCCCAAGCATTTCAACGACCGGTGCTGTCGCAACCCCAGTCGCTGTCGTTTTGGCAACGCGCGTGGCGCAAGTTGCGAGCCAACCGCGCAGCGATGACGTCTTTGGTGGTACTAGGCGTCATTGCCATCTGTGCTTTCGGGTCGTTTGTTTGGTTGCCCCATGATCCCAATGCCCAAAATATCAATGCCACAAACTTAAAACCCCTGACTGAGGCTGCTTACCCGTTAGGAACTGATTCACTGGGCCGGGATATGTTGTCACGGCTTTTGTACGGGACGCGAATTTCACTGTTGATCGCTTTGTTTGCGACGTTGGTGGACATCTTGATTGGCGTCCCCTATGGGGTGATTTCCGGTTGGTGTGGGGGCCGGGTTGATAACTTAATGCAACGTTTTATTGAAATCATTGCTTCCATCCCTGAATTGGTGCTGGTCTTATTGTTATTGTTGGTGTTTAAGCCAGGCTTGACCTCCATTGTCTTTGCCATTGCTTTATCTTCGTGGGTGTTAATGGCCCGCTTGGTGCGGGCGGCGACGCTGCAAATCAAACAGGCCGATTTTGTCTTGGCGGCGCAAGCAATGGGGGAAAGTCCCTGGCGGATTACCTGGACGCATTTGTTACCGAACACGCTGGGGGTGATTATTACCCGGACGATGTTTACGATTCCGGCGGCGATCTTTTTGGAAGCCTTACTGTCCTTTATTGGGATTGGGGTCAAGGCGCCGAACGCTTCGCTGGGAACACTGTTAAACGCCGGGGAAAAGGGCTTTCAATTTTACCAGTATCAACTATGGGAGCCGGTTTTGGTCTTGTCCGTGATGATGATTGCCTTTAATCTCTTGGGCGATGGTCTGCGTGATGCTTTAGATCCAAACGTAAGGGAGTGAGAAAATGGCCAACGATATTTTAACGATTAAGCACTTGTCGGTTGATTTTGCGACGCTAACCGGCACGGTTCACGCCATTCAAGATGTGACCTTAAAGTTGCACCCTGGTGAAATTCTGGCGCTAGTCGGTGAATCTGGTTCCGGTAAATCGGTTACCACCAAGGCGATCATGCACTTGCTGCCCCGTAACGCCCACGTTGTTAGTGGGGAGATCTGGTACCAAGGTCAAGACTTGTTAAAGCTGGATGATCAAGCCTTAAACCATTTGCGCGGTAATGAGTTGGCAGAGATCTTTCAAGACCCAATGACGGCCTTGGATCCAACCATGCGCGTGGGGGCGCAAATTATGGAGCCCTTATTGTTGCACCAACACGTTACGCGTGCTGAAGCCAAGCAAAAAGCGCTGGCGATTATGGAAAAGGTTGGCATTGTCAATCCGGCAGCGCGGTTTAATGACTATCCCTACCAATTTTCTGGGGGGATGCGCCAACGGATCGTGATTGCAATTGCCTTGGTCTGCCACCCGCAAATCCTGATTGCCGATGAGCCGACGACCGCGCTTGACGTGACGATTCAAGCTCAAATTTTGACGTTGATTAAGCAGTTGAAGGATGAATTGGGCACGGCCGTTATTTTCATTACGCACGATTTGGGGGTAGTGGCAGGGATTGCCGATCGGGTGGCGGTAATGTATGCTGGCCGGATCTTAGAGTTTGGGTTGGCAACGGAGATTTTCTATGAACCCCAGCATCCGTATACGATTGGTCTGTTGCAAGCGACCCCAACCTTGGCGATGGCGACAGGCGAATTAACCCCGATTCCAGGGACCCCACCTGATTTGCGGACGCCGTTGCCAGGGGATCCATTTGCCCCCCGCAATCCGCAGGCGTTAGCCATTGATTTTGAACAACGCCCCCCATTCTTTCAGGTTAGTCCGACGCATTATGCCGCGACCTGGCTCTTACATCAGGCGGCGCCTAAGTTGCATTTGACGGCCAAACTGGAAGAGCGGCGGCGTTACTTTGCTCGCCAAGCAGAGGAGGAAGCCTAATGACGGAAAAATTAGTCGAAGTCACCCACCTAAAAAAGTATTTTCATGCCGGACGCCCCAATGAGGTTCGCGCTGTTGATGATGTTTCGTTTACGATCCATCGCGGGGAAGTTTTTGGGTTAGTTGGCGAATCCGGGTCGGGAAAAACCACAGTGGGGCGGTGCTTGTTAAACCTCTACCACCCAACGGCGGGGCAGATTCATTTTGCTGGCCAGGATGTGATGGCTTTAACGTCGCGCCAAGCGCAAAAAGAATTTCACCGGCGCACGCAAATGATCTTTCAAGATCCCTACGCCTCACTGGACCCCCGGCTGACCGTGAAAGAAATCGTGGCGGAAGGCTTAAAAGTTCACGGTCTGGTGACCAACCCAAGGGAGCTCACGGCGCGCGTGGCTGATTTATTGCGGCAGGTCGGCTTGACGCCAGATGTCATGGCCCGCTATCCCTATGAATTTTCTGGTGGTCAGCGCCAGCGGATTGGGGTGGCCCGGGCCTTGGCGGTGCAGCCAGAATTCGTGGTAGCCGATGAACCCCTGTCGGCCCTAGACGTTTCCGTGCAAGCACAAATTGTGGAATTAATGGAAAAATTACGGGCCCAACATGCGTTAACCTACTTATTTATTGCCCATGATTTGGCGATGGTTAAGTATATTTCGGACCGGATTGGGGTTATGTATCACGGGCGGTTGGTCGAAGTGGGAACCGCTGATGAGGTCGTCAATCACCCCGTGCACCCGTACACCCAAAGTTTGCTTTCGGCGGTAATGGTTCCCGATCCCCAAGCTGCGCGCCGGCAAAAACGCGTTGATTACCAAGCGACCGAGCCAACGGGACCCTTAAAGGAGGTGAGCGCCGGACATTATGCAGCATTGGTTTGAATTTGCAACATATTAACAAATGGAAAGGATGGTTTACATATGTTAGTTGAATATCAAAATGGACAAGTCTTTGATGGCACGAAATTTGTTAAGCGCAATTTTGCCGTTCAGGATGGCCGGTTTGTGGAACCAACGGCGACCCCGGACCAAGTAGTGGATTTAGCCGGTAAATTCGTAACCCCGGGGTTGATGAACGCCCATACGCACGTCACGATGTCGGCAGACCCGACCTATTGGCAACACCGGCCCCGGACGGCCGTAACGGAAACGGTCTTGGCGCTGGATAATTTAAAGGCTGCTTTGAGTGTCGGGGTGACCTACGTGCGCGACGTTGGCTCAACCCATGATGTGGACTTAGACTTAATGAAATTAGATCGAGATGATTTACCGGGGTTAGTGGGCTCCGGGCAGGCCCTATCAATGACTGGTGGTCACGGCTCTGGTAAGGGGCAAGAACCGAAGAACAGCGGCACTTTGGAGGTCGACGGGGAAGCCGCGGCCCGGCGCGGTGCCCGTGAAGTATTACGGAAAGGGGCTAAAAATGTCAAGCTAATGGCCACCGGTGGGGTATCCACCCCGGGGGAAACCCCATTTGACGAACAGTTAAGTGAAGCTGAGATGCGAGCGGCAGTTGTCGAAGCCCACCATAAGGGCTACACGGCCGCTGCCCACGCCCAAGGGACGGCCGGTATTAAAAATGCGGTCCGCGCCGGGGTCGATTCCGTTGAGCACGCCATTTACTTGGACGAAGAAGCCGTGGCGTTAATGAAGCAGCATCACACGACGGTGGTCCCGACGCTGGTGGCGCCCCGGGCAATTTATGAGAATCCGGCAACTTTGCCCGCCTTTATGGTTGAAAAGGCCAAGTTAGTCGCGAAGGCGCACTTGGCTAGCACGAAGCAAGCCGTTGCCGCGGGGGTACCGGTGGTGATGGGGACCGATGCCGGGACGCCGTTTAATACGTTTGATCACTGGGTCTTAGTGGAATTGGAAATGTACCGGCAAGCGGGGATGACGCCTGCGCAAGTCTTGAACTCGGCGACCAGCCAAGCGGCCAAGCTCTTACACTTAACGGACGTAACTGGTCAGGTCAAGGAGGGATTGGATGCCGACTTTGTGGTCTTGGCAGAAGATCCCCGGCAGGATTTCTTTGCTTATGAACGTCAAACAGCAGTTTACCGGCGGGGCAAGAAGCTGGTTGACCGCCTGACGGGAGGCGATGGCAATGCAACCGTGGCAAATTGATGATTTGACCCAGTTAACCTGGCCGGGTCAACTGGCAAGGGTGGGGGAGCGCGCCTTGTTTGTTCAAGCGCAAGTGGCGCCCGATGATGCGACCACGTACCGTTGGACGCTCTGGCAACAAGTCGGCACCCAAGCGCCCACACCCTTGACGAGTCAAGGGGTGGAACGACAGTTTCAAGCAGTTGATGAAGAGACCGTTTGCTTTACGCGTCCCGGCACAGCGCAAACGACGCAGCTGTTCAAGTTAAAACTAACGGGTGGCGAAGCCCAAGTAGTCGCAACCCTGCCCGCAGCTAAGCTACAGGTGGTTGCGGTCAGAGACGGGCGCGCCGTCTTACAAGGTCCCCGGCCAGCAGCTGAGCAGCAAGCGGCGTGGCATACGGTGACCGAAGTCCCCTTTTGGTCCAATGAAGCAGGATGGGTAAATGAGCAGTGGCAACAGCTGTGGTTGGTCGATTTGGCAACTGGTCAGGTGACGACGCCTTTGTCTGCTGAATTCAATGTGACGCAAGTTTGGCCCGGATCAACGGGAAAGTTATACTTAGCGGGGACCCCCACGGCAGGGGTGCGCCCGGAGCAAGCAGGTCTGTACCAACTGGAGGTCGCGACGGGCGACCTGAGGAAATTATTGGCGCCGGGACAGTGGCGCGTGGACGCGGTCGCTGAGTTGGCGGGTGCCCTGTACGTCGTGGCCAGTGATGGTCATCAGTACGGGATCAACCAAAATCCGGCCTTTTACCGCTTAAACGCCACGACCCACCAGTTAACTTTGGTGGCGCCGTGGGATCACAACGTTGGTAATATGGTGGTAACCGATTGTGCGGTCGTCCCGGGCAATGCCACTTTAGCCACGGAGAAAGGGCTCTATTTTGTGACCACCGTGGTGGACCATAATGAATTGATGGTTTTTGATGGCCACCAAGTTAAGCCGGTCTTTAAGTGGGCCGGAACGATCCTGAGTTTTGCCTTCCGCCAGGGAAAGCTCCTGTTTTTGGGGGCGGCTCCCAATCAGTTGCCCAAGTTGTATCAAGTTGTGGCGGACCGGGCCACGTGCTTAGCCGATTTTAACCAAGCGGTAACGGATCAACGCCAAACACAAGTTGCTAACCGGTTGGATTATCAGGACAGTACTGGGCGGGCGAGTCATGGCTGGGTCTTACTGCCGGTAAATTATCAACCGACGCAAACCTATCCGGCGGTCGTAGTCGTGCATGGTGGCCCCCGAGCAGCCCATGGAACCGTCTTTTTCCATGAAATGCAAGTTTTGGCGGCGCAAGGCAACTTTGTCTTCTTTACGAACCTCCATGGTTCAGAAGGCCAAGGGGACGAATACGCGGATTTACGGGGCAAGTATGGGCAGGTTGATTATGCGGACCTGATGACCTTTGTGGATGCCGCCTTGGCATCTTATCCAGCCGCCGATCCGGCGCGGTTGGGCTTGACGGGAGGCAGCTATGGTGGCTTCATGACTAATTGGGCCTTGGGACAAACGACCCGCTTTAAAGCGGCCGTCAGCATGCGCGGGATTGCCACTTGGACGTCAATGCTGATTTCTGACATTGGGCCAGCCTTCGTAACTGATCAGTTGGGAGTTGCCCAACTGCCGGCAGATTTTGAGAAGTATTGGCAGTTTTCCCCCTTGCGGAATGCTGATCGAATCACGACCCCGACCTTATTCTTGCATTCGGACCACGACTTTCGCTGTCCATTGCCCGAGGGGATGCAAATGTTTCAAGCTTTGAAGCTGCGGGGCGTTGATACCAAATTAGTTGTCTTCCACGGCAGCAATCATGACCTTTCGCGCACTGGGGCCCCGGATCAACGGCTGCACCGCTTGCAAGAAAGTCTGGCGTGGTTTGAGCAACACTTATAATGAATTTCAGGAACCGTTCAGGCGGTTCCTTTTTGATATCCAAAAAACGCCCGGTGCGGTGGCACCAGGCGTTAGAAAGAGTAAGAGTGGGTATGAGTGATGGAGAGAGGTTTATTCTGGTTCGTATACCAGGTGGTGGTTAACGAATTCAGTGAAGCCGAATTCGCTTAATTCCCGCCCGTAACCGGAACGCTTTACCCCACCGAATGGGATTTCAGCTAAGGAAGCCCAAGCGGAGTTGATCCAGCTCATCCCGGTTTCAATTTGGGCCGCCACTTCGCGGGCGTGTTGAATGTTAGAGCCAAAGACCGTGTTCCCTAAGCCGTAGCTAGAGTTGTTGGCCATCGCGATGGCTTCAGCTTCCGTCTTGTACGTGTAGACTTCCGCCACCGGCCCGAAGAGTTCTTCGTTAAAGATTGGGCTGTCTTGGTCCAAGTCGGTCAAAATCGTTGGCATAAAGAATTGCCCTGGCAAGTCAACTGGTTCATTCCCGTAGGCTACGGTTGCCCCCCCGGCAATGGCCTTATCCACTTGCTTTTGCAGCTTTTCCTTGGCCCGCTTAGAGGACAGTGGAGCCAAGGTCGTGGAACGGTCCAGCGGGTCGCCCATCTTGACTTGGGAGAAGGCGGCCTTGAGCATTTCGACAAATTGGTCCTTCATGCCTTCTGGCACAATGAACCGCTTGGAAGACGTGCAGACTTGGCCGGCGTTGTAGAGCCGGGCAAAGCCGACCGTCGCAGCTAATTTGTCAAGGTCAGCATCTTCTAAGACGATGAAGGCGTCGTTCCCACCGAGTTCCATCGTACTCTTCTTTAAGTGCTTGCCGGCTTCAGCGGCGACGGCTTCCCCGCCCCGTTCGGAACCAGTCAGGCAAACCCCAGCGATCCGCGGGTCGGCAATGATTTCGGAAACTTGGTCGTAGGAAACGAAGAGGTTGGTCAAGCTCCCCTTTGGGGCCCCAGCTTCCAAGACTAAGTCACAGAAAGCTTGAGCGGAAGTCGGACAGTTGGAAGCGTCCTTTAAGACCATTGGGTTCCCGACCAGGAAGTTTGGAATGAAGACCCGGGCGATTTGGTAGAACGGGAAGTTCCATGGTTCTACGGCCAACAGAACCCCAAGGGCTTGCTTTAAAATGTGGGCGTTGCCAGTCGTGGTGTAAATTGGCTTCGGGGCCAAGAATTCGTCGGCCTTTTCGACATAGTAGTCACAGAAAGAAGCGCACAGGTCAACTTCGCCTTCTGCTTCGCCGATCAGCTTCCCCATGTCGCGGGTCATTAATTCGGCCATTTCAGTGCGGCGTTCACGCAGCAATTCGCCTAAGCGGGTAATCACGGCCTTGCGTTCGGCCAGGCCGGCGCCGGTCCGCCATTGTTGGTAGAGTTCGTGACCAGCTGCCAGGGCCGCTTCGATTTCGGCGGCGGTGGAGTTGGCGTATTCGTGTTCAACTTCATTGGTATATGGGTTAACCGTCTTGTAAGCCATTTGTGAATTCCTCCATTCAAGTTGAGTCAATCTTTATTGGTTACTATTGTAATCGTTTTCTGAAATTTCACAAGTCTTTTGGCGAAAAAGATCCTTTGCACAAACCATAAAGATTGGTCTAGCCGCAACGAGCCGGCTGTGGTGGGGGCAAAAAAATTTCTTTCACAAATTTTTTCACAAGCCAACGCCGGCCCGGCCAAGAAAAAAAGCCTTGGGGTCACTGCAGACCTCAAGGCTGGACAGTAAGGGACAGGCGGGCTTCAATCGCTTGGGCTACTTCTAAGGGCGTCAGCTGGTTGGTTTCAATCGTGAAATCAGCGCACGCCTGGTAGGCGGCGTGGCGGGCGGCTTTCAGTTTGGCCAGCCCCGTTTGGTCGAGCTTGGCGGCCAGGGGACGGTTTTGATCGTGACCAATCCGGCGCTTGGTTTCGGCTGCCGTCGCGCGCAAGTGGACGACCGGAACGTGACTGGCCTTTAGCAAGGCGCGGTTGTCCTCGCGCAGGGGCGTCCCGCCGCCAGTGGCCAGAATACCGGGCTGGTCAATTACTTGGGCCAGGACCTGGTGTTCAATTGCCCGAAAGTGGGCTTCCCCGCCGGCCGCAAAAATTTCGGGAATCGACTGACCGGTTTGGGCGACGATTTCGGCGTCCAAGTCCAGGACGGGCAAGTGGTACTTTTGTCCGAGCAGCTGGCTGACGGTAGTTTTGCCGCTGCCCATAAAGCCAATTAAAATCAGTTCCATTAGGTTACCCCCGTTCAATAAGTTCGTACTCGGTCGCTAGTAGCGCTTGGGCTGCTTGGTGCGCCGCTGCGGTGCTGAAGGTCAGTTGCAGAATGCCATTAATGTCTTCTCGGACTTCCAAGAGTTGGATGTTGGTAATTGAGATTCCCGCCGTTGCCAGTTTCCCCGTTACCGTGGCCAGGGCCCCAACCTGATCAGGCAGGTTTAAGAACAAATCGTAAAACGGGGCTTTGACCGGGGCGTTGAGCTGGTCACGACTGTGTTTGGCCTGGGCAAAGAAGCGGTGAATCGCCGCGGCTTCCTGGGTGGCGATCGCCTGATCCAGGGTTTGCAAGTGGGCAATATAATCGGCCAGTTGACGGCGAATCACAGGTGCGTTAGCTAAGAGAATCGCTGTCCACATCGTTGGGTCGGCCGCGGCAATCCGGGTAACGGATTTAAAGCCCCCGGCGGCCAAACGCATCCCCAGGGGCTGGTCGGCAAAGCGTTCCTTGGTTTGATTAACCAAAGCGGCGGCGATAATGTGGGGCAGGTGGGAGATCTGGGCGACAATCGCATCGTGGGTAGCCGCCGTCACGGTCAGCCACTTCACTTTGGCGCCACTCAGGAGGGCTTGTAAGTGCGCTTGCTGGGCGGCGGTAGCGTTCAGCGGAACCTGGAAGTAAAAGGCGTTCTCAAAGAGGTCGGGCCGGCCAGCGGTAACCCCGCTTTTGTGCGACCCCGCCATCGGGTGTCCTCCGATAAAGGTGATTTTCTGGTCTGCCAGGGCGGCCGCGGCGGTTAAAATCGCCTGCTTGGTCGAACCGACGTCAGTAACGATGACGCCGGGCTTGAGGGGGTGGGTCGCGAGGGTTTTAAGGTCTGCCACGATTTGATCGACCGGGCTGGCTAAAAAGATGAAGTCGGCTTCGGCTACCCGCTCAAATTCGCTGACGCCCGCATCCAACCACCCTTGCTGGCGGGCGTAGGGAATCGTTGCCGGAGCGGGGTCACTGGCCAGGATGGTCACGTCGGGATGGGCCAACTTAATCGCTTGGGCCAGGGAACTGCCGATCAGCCCCAGCCCCTTAAAAAAGACGGTCGTCATTAGCGTTCATCCCCCTTCAATTGGGCCAGATCCCGAAAGAAGGTCGGGTAAGAGATGGCAATGGCCTCCGGTTCAGCCAACGTTAAGGATTGGTGGGCCTTGAGCGCCGCCACGGCCAGCATCATGCCAATGCGGTGATCGCCGTGGCTGGTGAGGGTTGAAGTTTGGAGCGCCCAGTTCGGCCGCCCGGTGATGATCATCCCATCGGGCAGTTCTTCAATGGTAACCCCCAGTTTGCGCAACTCACTGGCGACGGTCGCGATCCGGTCGGTTTCTTTAACCCGTAGTTCGGCTGCCCCGCGAATTTCACTGGTTCCGTCAGCACAGGCGGCCAGCAAGGCCACTAAGGGCAGTTCGTCGATTAGGGCCGGGATCTCTGCCGCCCCGATTTTGATCGGACGCAAGGGACCGTGAGAAACGGTAATATCACCCAGGGGTTCGCCCTGACTGATCCGCGGGGTAATCGTGACGGATGCCCCCATGGCCTGTAGGACCCGCAAAATGCCGGTCCGGGTCGGATTTAAATTGACCTGGGTGAGGGTCACATTTGATCCCGGAACGATCGCGGCCGCTACCAAGAAGAAGGCGGCCGAAGACAGGTCCCCGGGGACCTGGACGGTTTGCCCGTGCAAGTGGGGGGCCGGGTGAACGGTGATGGTCCGTTGGTCAGCAGCCGTGGTTAAGTTTGCACCAAATTGTTGCAACATCAATTCGGTGTGGTTGCGAGTCGGCAGCTGTTCAATGATGGTTGAGGGCGCGGGGGCTTGCAGGGCTGCTAAAATCAAAGCACTTTTGACTTGGGCCGAGGCGACCGTCATTTGGTAGGTTGCGGCGTGCAGGGACTGGCCGGAAATGGTGGCCGGCAGGGTCCCCTGGGGACTCAAGCGAACTTCCCCGCCAAAGTGGCGCAGCGGCTCGGCGACCCGCCGCATGGGGCGCCGGTGCAAGGACTGATCGCCTAAAAGCGTCGTTTGAAAGGGCCGCCCGGCCAGCAGGCCCATTAACAGGCGAGTAGTGGTGCCGGAATTGCCCATCTCCAGTGGGTGGGCGCTGGCCGTTAAACCAGTCCACCCTTGACCGTGAACGACAATGGTTTCGCCCTGCCGCTCAATTTTCACCCCGAGGGCTTGCAGGGCTCCCAGGGTACTGAGGCAGTCTTCGCCGGTTAAAAAGTGGTGGATCGTGGTATCGCCTTCGCTGATCGCACCCAACATCAAGGCACGGTGGGAAATACTTTTGTCACCGGGGACGGCGAGGGTGCCGTGCAGGCCGGTAGGCGCAGGGGTAAGGGTTTGCATTGAATCTTCCTTTCGTTAGTTGATTAAATAGACGCTCCACAGCATCGGGACTGTCCACCGTTGGTGAATCCGCAGGGGCAAGTGGGCAGGCAGGGCGGCTTGGCTGGTGATGACGTAGCGTCCGTCGGCCAGAAACCGGTCGGCGGCGGTGATTTTGCTGGGACACAAGCAAATTTCGGCGGTGGGAATCAATTGGCGCAGTAAATCTGCGTTCGCAGGGTGGACGTAAGCGCGCTGGTTGGCCCGGGTGGGCAGTTCTGCTAAGACCAACGGGGCCAGCTCATAAAGAAAGCCGTCGACTAAGGTCAAGGCCGCTAAGTAGCGGTAGTGGAGCTGGCCCCAGCTCAGCCCAGCCGGGCTTTGGTAGGCAGCCGGCACCAATAGTTGATCACCGCGATATTTGGTCAGGTGCGCATATAATTCCTCAAAGCTGGGGTGATAAGCAACCTGTAACGCCGGGTGGGTCTGACAATACTGGGCGGCCGCCGCGGCGCTGTCTGTTTCTGCCGGCCCTAGGGTGTGTAATTTCATCCGCGCAACTCCTGGCGCCAAGCGGTCACTTGGTCTTGCAAGCGGGCCAGGTTGTCGGCGGCAAAGGCGTCCGTCAGGGCCTTGACCAACTCAATAGCGACCACGTTTTCCACGACTAAGGCGGCGGGCACGATCGCGGTGGTATCGGAGCGTTCGACGTTGGCTTTTTTGGCTTCCTTGGTTGTGGTGTCAACGGTCGGCAGCGCCTTGTAGAGGGTGGGAATCGGCTTCATGGCCGCGTTAATGACTAATGGCATCCCGTTGGTCATCCCCCCTTCAAAGCCACCCAGGTGGTTGGAAGTCCGGTAGTAGCCCTGGGCTGGGTCGTAGGCGATTGGGTCCATCACCTGACTGCCGGGACGGGTGGCGGCTTCAAAGCCATCGCCAATCGAGACCCCCTTCATGGCGTTGATGCCCATCACCGCGGCGGCCAGCTTGCCATCCAGCTTGGTGTCCCAGGAAATGTAAGAGCCAAGCCCAGCCGGCATGTTTTCGACGACCACCCGGATCAAGCCCCCCAGGGTATCGCCAGCCCGACGGGTATCATCGATCAGGGTGTGGATGGCAGCAACTTGGCTGGCGTCGGTAATCCGCAAGTCGTTGGCCGCAGTTTGGGCCTTGATGGCTTTAACCGTGGTGACCGTTGGATCTTCGGCTAAGACGGGCCCAATTTGGCGCACGTAGCCGACTAAGTGGATATCCAGGGCGGCCAGGAGCTGTTCACAAATATTGCCGATCGCTACCCGCATCGCCGTTTCCCGGGCCGAGGAACGCTCTAAGACGTTGCGCATATCGGCGTGGCGGTACTTGAGGCCACCGACCAGGTCGGCGTGACCGGGCCGCGGTCGGGTTACCTGGCGGGTCGTGTTTTCCGGGGTGGCCGGGGCAGTGGGATCCATAATGGCACTCCAGTGGGCATGGTCGCGATTTTGAATGACCAAGGTGATCGGTGAACCTAAAGTTACTCCGTGGCGGACGCCCCCTAAAATTTGGACTTGGTCGTGTTCGATCTTTTGCCGGTTCCCCCGGCCGTAGCCCCGTTGGCGGTCGGCTAAGGCGGCGTTGATTTGATCCACGTCGAGCTTGAGTCCGGCCGGGATTCCTTCAATAATGCCGGTCAGTTGGGGGCCGTGGGATTCACCGGCGGTCAGGTATGTGAAAGTCATTTACGGTTCCTCCTTTGTGAGCAGGGTTTGTTCCAGGGTGCGCGATTGGGTCATGATGGTTTGAAAAATGGCCTGTAGAGCTGGTTGCAATTCTGGGGTACTCTGGCCCAGCTGGGCCAGGATGGCAGCCTCCCGTTGGGGGTCGCAAACGGGCTGCTGGGTGCGCGCCTTGTGGGCGGCGACTTGTTTGACCAGGGCGAACCGTTTGATGAGCAAATGCTCTAATTCCCGGTTGAGTTGATCAATGTCTTGCCGTAAAGTCGTTAAATCTGGCATGGTCATCCCTTCCTTTCCAAAAGTGCGAGGGTGGCGCGAACCGCGCCGACCGTCAGTTGCCCCGGGGCTGACGCGGCGCCGGCTGTCGCAAAGGTAATGGCGGATGGGAAGATCCCTCCGGTCAGCCGGGTTACCTTCCCCCAATCGCCCATTGCCATTGCGATCAGCGGTTGGGGGCCGTGGTAAGCATTGATGGCTCCCAGGACGGTTAAGACGTCAGTGGCTGATTGGGGCATGACAGCCCACTTGATCAGATCGGCGCCGGTTGCGGCCAGGCGGGCATTAATGGCGGCTAGTTCCGGGGCCGCCGGGGTCGCCGTAAAATTATGGTAGCTGGCGATGACTTTGACGCCTTGTTGCTGGGCTTGCTGACGCAAGGGCTGTACCAGCTGAGCGGGGAGCGCGGCTTCGAGGTCCAACAGGTCAACGGCTGGGTCAGCCAGCAAACTTTGGTAGACGGTGCGGTATTGCGCCGGAGTTGGGGCCCACTGTCCCCCTTCAGCTTGGGTGCGGATGGTGGCTAAGAGGGGAATTTGGGCGTGCATTCGCTGGGCGATTGGCACGATAGCTGCGGTATCAAGCGGGTCGCTGAGGCAATCCAGGCGCCACTCCACCAGGTCGATTTGGTCCAGCGGTAATTGGGTAAACGCCTGCCAAGCGGCCGCGGGGGTGGTGGCGACAATGGGGACGGCGATTTTGGGTTGTCCCGCCCCGAAAGTCAACCGCCCATCAGAAGTGGTTACTGGCATGGGTTCAGTCCTTTCCATTAAAGAGCAAATCGGCAATCGCTTGGACCGGCATCGCTTGGCCCGTCCAGAGTTGAAAGGCTTCGGCGCCTTGGTACAGCATCATCCCTAAGCCGTCAAAGACGTGGCGGACGCCGGCGGCTTGGGCAATGGTCATTAACTTGGTGGTCCGGGGCGCGTAGACCGTGTCGTAAACGATCAAATCCTCGCGCAGCCAGCTGGGGTCAGTGATCAAACTTTGGTCGGCCAGCGGTTTCATCCCCACCCCGGTCGCATCACAGTAAATGGTTGCATCCGCTAATTCCGCTTTGAATTGGGCTTGATCAGCCAGGGGGACGAAGCGGGCGTGGGCGTTAGTTTGTTCATTGATGATTTTCACGTTCTTTTGGGCTTGACTACCTTGGGGATCCGTTGCCCGGTTGACGATGACGATTTCTTTGACCCCGTCGAGGGCGGCTTGAATCGCGATCGGGGTTCCGGCTCCCCCCGCCCCGGCCAGGACCATTTTTTCGCCGCGCAGGTCGATGTTTTCAGCGGCCAGGGCCTGCATGAAGCCAATTCCATCGGTGGTGTAGCCGGTCAATTTGCCATGGTCGTTGACCACGGTGTTGACCGCCCCGGCCAGTTTGGCGGCGGGGGCTAAGTCATCCAAGAGGGGGAGAATGGCCTGCTTGTTGGGCATCGAAATGTTGGCCCCGCGCATTTCCAGGGTGCGAATTGCTTGGACGGCGCTGGGGAGTTCTTTTTGCCCGACTTCAAAGGCCAGGTAGGCGTAGTTGAGGCCGAGCATGGCAAAGGCGTTGTTGTGCATGGTCGGTGACATGGAGTGGCGAATCGGGGTGGCTAATAAACCGATTAAAATAGTGTGTCCATCGATGCGTTCCATTATTTTTCCTCCTGTTGGTGATGAGTAAGTGCTAAGCCAATCATTAAGCAGCTGCCGATTAAACCGACGATGAGGTTACCGCCAAAGGCCGCGGTGATGCTGGTCTTTGATAAGACCCCGGTGATCAGCGGGACGGTAAAGGAAGCCAGGCTGCCAAAGAAGTAAAAGGCCCCCGTGACCATCCCGTGGCGGGCTGGGTAAAGCTTCATGAAGACGGTCAAACCAGTCTGCATGATCCCCCCGGCGGCCGCAAAGCCAAACAGTAAGCTGGTAAGGTTGGCGACCCACGGGGTTTGCCCCGCCCACAGTAAGCTGGCCAGAGCTACGGTGGCGAGCAGGTTTAAGCTGACGAGCAATTTAAGTTCACTGACGGCCCGGTTCAAAAGAATAAATAAGACGACGACCCCGCTGATTGAGCCAATACTGTAGAGTGATAATAAGAAGTGGGCCGCGGTTTCGCCCATCCCTAGGCTTTGTTGGGCAAAGAGGGTCACCCACTGGGTGAACCAGATCATCAAGGCCATCGAGGTGTAGCCGTAGCCAAGCAACAGCAAGGTCGGCCCCAGCCGGCGCTTGGCGTTGGTAGGGTGAGTGACTTGGGCGTGGGCGGCCATTTGCTTTAATTCCGCCCGGTTCGGGAAGCGGACGGTCAAGACGTTGAGCAGGTTTAACAAGATCAAGGCCGCCATGACGAGAAAGGACCAGCCAAACCACCAGCCGTGGTTGGCCAAGGTGGCAACCAAGAGTGGCAGGATAAATTCCCCCAGCGAGACGAAGGCTTTGATCAAAATCGTGCCGTCCCCCTTGCCACCGTTGATTTCAACTAAGGTGGTGTAAGTCCCGGCATCCAGGGCCGAATTGGCGATCCCCGCCAGGATGGCGAGCCCGTAGGCCACCGGGATCGATGGGTTGGCCACCATCCCCAGGGCAAAAATCAAGTAACAGCCCATCCCCAATAAGACGAAGAGCTTCCGGCTCAAGAGGTCAGCCAAGCTCCCGGTGATCAGGTAGGCGACTAAGCGCCCGATCCCGATCCCGGAGATGACAAAGGAGACGGTCGCCAGCGGGACGTGCCAGGCCCCGCTGAGGGCGGTCATATTTTGGGCCAGGATGATGATCCCAAAGCCGTGGACTAAGTAGTTGAGGTATAAGGTTAAGGCGAGTCGCCATTTTTGCAGGTTGACTCGGGATGTAGTTGACGGAATTTCCATGTTGCCCTCCTTAAATTATTTTCAGTATGCATCAAGATAAATAAAAAAACCAACTAAATGGGTGAAGGGAACCACATCTAGCTGGTTAGCAGAAAAAATTGGAGAGCCCATGGTGCTCACCGCGCTGCCTAACTAGATGGAAGTACCTAGCTGACAGCATCCACAAAAGCTGACTTTGCTTAGGTACGAACGTCCCCGTCCGTACCAAGCAGTACGGACGCTACTTAAAATAAGCAAAGCCAAAATAAAACGCCATTAATTGTGGTTGGTGAAGCATGATCACAAACTCCTTTCCGATTTGATTGACTATATTAAAACATTCTCATTTTGGTTTGTCAAACCCTAATTTTAATTTTTTGCCCCGGGCGAAAGGAGCTGACCCCTGGCAAAAACGCCAAGCGGAACGGCAAGCCAACAGGCCGCTTGGGCCCAGCGCCTGCCCCAAGTGGCCTGGATGCCGGTCAGTGCGATATCCGGTTAACTACCGCGCTAATTAAAGGCGGAAAAAGGGTTGACAATGGTCAATTAGTCGGATTATGATAAATCCGTTAGAAAATTTAAGAATATGCTAATTTGACAGTAAGCAACCGGAAAGGAGGAAAACATGATGTTAACGCTAATTAAGTTGACGATTGTTTTTCTGACTGACCGGGCGCTGCTGACGGCCTGTTGTTAATTCTGATTTCCAACCGGGGTTGCGGGAAGGCAACCCGGCTTCTTTAAGGTTCTCATCGTGAGGTGGGACGGGAATCAGCGGGGACAACAGGCTTTTTTTGTACCTAATTTTAGGCCGAAAGCGGATTAGCGAATAGAAAGGGTGAGGTAATGTGGATTGGGCAGTAATCCAGCAAAGTTTGCCGGAGTTTGCCAAGGGCTTTCAATTAACGCTGTGGCTATCAGCCAGCGGCATTGCGGGTGCGTTGGTGGTTGGCGTGGTGGTCAGCTTGCTGCGGTACTTTCAAGTTCCCGTTTTGGGGCGGCTCAGTGGGGCGTATGTCGAAGTGGCCCGCAACACCCCGTTGTTGATTCAGTTGTTCTTCTTGTACTACGCTTTTCCGGTGCTGGGGCTGAAATTTAGTGCCGCGACCTGTGGGATCATTGGCTTGGTCTTTTTGGGTGGGGCGTACATGGCCGAAGGCTTTACCGGGGGCTTTAACGGCGTCAGCCAAACGCAAGTGGAATCAGGCCGGGCCCTGGGGATGAACCAGTGGCAATTGGCCCGCTACGTGGTCTTACCGCAGGGCTTGGCCCTCAGCGTGCCAGCCCTGGCAGCTAATGTGATTTTTTTGATCAAGGAAACTTCAATTTTTTCGGTGATTGCGATTCCGGAATTGACCAATACGGCCTTGGATTTAATCGGTCTGTACTACCGGTCGAATGAGTACTTGCTTGTCTTGGTGGTCGCCTATGCCATTATTTTGATTCCCTTGTCCTTGCTCTTAACTTGGTTGGAAAGGAGGGTGCGGTATGCCACATTCGGGGATTAATGTCTTGTTTGAAGGCCATAATTTGGTGCGCCTGCTTGGCGGTTTATGGACGACGGTCTGGATTGCCGCTTTGGCCCTGGTGATTGGCCTGAGCCTGGGGGCGCTGCTCGGCGCTTTGCGGACACTGAAAAATCCGGTGCTGCGGCTTGGTTTGCGCTTATATTTGGAATTTTTCCGGATCGTGCCGACGGTAGTCCTGCTCTTCTTGGCCTACTACCTGGTGCCGGAGCTTTTTCACGTCGATAGTCTGCCGGGCAGCTGGATGGCGGTAATTGCCTTTGGCCTCTGGGTGGCGGCGGAATTCAGCGACATTGTCCGCGGCGCGCTCCTGTCGGTCCCAGTGCACCAGCGCGAATCGGGGCTGGCCTTGGGAATGAATCGCTGGCAGCTTTTCCGCTACGTCTTGTTGCCCCAGGCCTTGAAGTTGGAATTGCCCGCGACGATTAATTTGGCCACCCGGGTGATCAAGACGACTTCGCTGTTGATGTTGATCAGTGTGATGGACGTGATCAATATCGGCCAGCAGATCATTGAAGCCAATAATACGACTTACCGGACCGGGGTCTTTTGGGTCTACGGAGTGATTTTTATCTTTTACTTTGTGGTCGACTATCCCCTCTCCCGCTGGGCTCGGCACTTAGCGGCCCAGCAAAAGGTCTGATCGGCAGAAAGGAAGCAGTAATGGAAACGGAAATTTTAAAGGTAACCCACTTAAACAAATTCTACGGGGCGCGTCAGGTCCTCTTTGATGTGAATTTTACCCTGCACCAAGGCGAAGTGCTGACCTTGTTGGGCCCCTCGGGGTCGGGGAAGAGTACCCTGCTGCGGACCTTAAACGGCTTGGAAGCCTTTCAGGCCGGGACCTTGACGTTTAACGGTCAGCCCGTGGTCGCCGACGAAGCCCACTGGCAAAAATTACGGCAAAAAATCGGGATGGTCTTTCAAAGCTACGACCTGTTCCCGAATTTGACGGTGCTCGAAAACATCACCCTGGCCCCGGTGAAGATTCAAGGGCGGCCGGCCGCGGCCGTGCAAGCAGAAGCCCTTGCCCTGCTCGAACGGGTGGGGCTGAGCGCTTATGCGAAGGCCTATCCGCGGGAGCTGTCCGGGGGGCAAAAGCAACGGATCGCGATTGTGCGGGCCTTGGCCTTGCACCCGGAATTAATGTTGTTTGATGAAGTCACGGCTTCCTTGGATCCCGAAATGGTGCGGGGGGTCTTGGAAATTATCAAACAGTTGTCACAAGAAGCAGCGATGACGATGATCATCGTGACCCACGAAATGAATTTTGCCGCCCAAATTGCCGACCGCGTCCTCTTCTTAGCTGATGGCAAAATCGTCGAGGACACGCCGGGGCAGCAATTTTTTGCCCAGCCGCAAACGCAGCGGGCGCAAGAATTTTTGGATAGCATGGACTTTTAAGAAGGAAGGTCAACCAAATGAAGAAAATTTTCAAAGCAATTATCCTGAGTCTCGGGGCCCTGCTCTTAGCCTTGGCCCCGCTAGCCACTTTGGCCCGGCCCGCGCAGGCGGCCACAAACCCCAGCTCAGTGGCCGCGATTAAGAAGCGCGGCACCTTGCGGGTCGCCGTTTTTGGTGATTTAAAGCCTTACGGGTGGGTTAATCAAGACGGCAAGCGGGTCGGCTACGACGTTTACCTGGCGCGGCGCTTGGCCAAGGACTTAGGGGTTAAGGTCAAGTTTATCCAAGTCAACGCCAACAACCGGGTCGATACCTTAAATGCCAATAAGGCCGACTTGGTCTTGGCCAACTTTACGGTGACGCCGGAACGCAAGCAGGTCGTCAGCTTTGCCAAGCCATACATGAAAGTTTCCGTCGGGGTGGTGTCCAAGAAGGCGAAGCCAGTAACCAAGGTCAGCCAGTTAAAGGGCCAAAAGTTGATTGTCACCAAGGGGACCACGGCGGAACAATACTTTACCCAAAAACAAAAGCAGGTCCAATTGCTGAAGTTTGACTCCAAGACCCAACAGTTCAACGCCTTAAAGAACGGGCGGGCGACGGCCCTGGCGGATGACAACTCCTACCTGTACGCTTGGGTCAAGCAACACCCAAAGTACACGGTCGG
>CHCFD05601__coassemble_482_pt1 | contig 25142 bp, 24 predicted proteins | sample CHCFD05601__metabat2_high_PE_005 | metagenome-assembled genome bin CHCFD05601
TAGAAAGCGTTTTCCTAAAGTGACGATTATTTTGCGCATTGCTCACAAAATCGGGGAATTTTTTTTGTAAAATGTGCTAAAATGCAAGCTGGACTGTCGGGTTTATTTGCGCCAAATGCATAATCGAACGCAAGATTGAATGAACCCGGAGCTCTGTGAATATTTTTACTTTCGATTCTTGGAAGCGCTCTTTTTCTGATTGCTTCAAGAAAATTCAAATGTGTTTAAAAAAGGAGCAACGTACGCTATGAACTTCTACATTGCCGACCCCAATCCAACCAACCGTGAGCTCTTCGCGGAGTTGATCGAGCGCAGCTTTGACAACTATGTCGTGGGCCAAACCGCCTCAGCTTCACAGGCTTACCTGGATTTGCTGGAATTACGAGTCGACATCATGATTGTCAGTACCGATTTGACCCCTTATGACGGCATTGAACTAGTGCGCCGCTTAAAAGACGTTAACAGCCGGCCGCGCTTTATTCTCACCGGGACCAAATTGACGCCCGCTCGAAAAGAAGCGGCGTACAAAGAAAAGATCGACATCGTTTTAAACGAACCGCTGCAAGCAATTGAAGTCAAGCACATCCTCCAGCTGATTGGCGGATACGTCAACATGACTAACCGGCTGGCGGCCATCTATGAATTGGCCCTCGCCAGCCCGGCCTCCTACCAACGGCCGCAATCGGCGCAACGCAAACGAATCGATCACGTCAACTCCGTCTTGATGTTTTTGGGAATCGCCGCCGAAACCGGTAGTGAAGATATCCGCCGGATCGTCAAATTAATGGTCGACCAAAACGTCAACTTTGCCAGCATCAACTTTGAACGGGACCTGCAAATGACCGAACACGATAAAAAGGTCGTCTTCCAGCGGATTCGCCGTTCGCTAAAGGCCGGGATCACCAACCTGGCCACGATGTGCATCGACTACCCGGAAAACGAAATCCTCTTAGAGTACGCCAACAACCTCTTTGAATACCAAAACGTCCATAGCGAAATGCAGCGGCAACGCAATGAGGAAGCGCCGAAGAGTCAGATTTCTCTCCAGCACTTCTTTGATGGCCTGTGGCAAGAAAGTTTCCGTTCCTAGGCTGAGCATATAATATAGTAGAAAGTGGTAAATCGGTTCACTTCACAGCACACAAAAAATAGCGGCTGGACACTGGTCCAACCGCTGTTTTTTTACGGGCCTAAGCCTGCTTATTGCGCCCCAGAGCGCGCCATAATGGAACCACCAATAAAGGCACGACCAACGCCGTCAAGAGGGCCTCGGCCACCCCATTGGTCCCGACGATTGCCGCCAAGGCCACCCCTAAGTGGGCCTGATCAACGTGGTAACCCGCGGCCACTTGCGGGGTATTGGCAAAGAGGTAAATGCCACCGAGCACTAAAACCGTATTGGTTAAGGCCGCTACCAAGCCACTCAGGGCCGCCGCCAGGCCAATTTTTCCCCACCGCCGGATCAGGGCAAAGGCCACACCCGCCACCAAGCCGACTAAGAGCCGCGGCACCACAGAAATCAAGGGGTTGGTAAAGATCAAGGGCGCCAGGGCACTACTCGGGTAAACAAAGGCGCGGATAAAGGTCAAGCCCCCCCAAACGCCCCCAGCCAGCGTCCCTTCTAAGGGTCCAAACAAAGCGGCAATCACAGCCACGGTAATCGGCATCGTGGTGATTGACAAGGGCCCCACCGGCAGATTGCCCAAGAACGGCACCAAATCTTGAATCACAATTAACACCAATAATAAACTCCGGCGGGTCAACCGCCGGATCTGCGCACGCTGCTGCATTCTGTTTCCTCCGTTCTAAAGTTAATGTCTTATTTTAAATCACTTTCCCGCAAAAGGGAAGCCAGCGGGCGACAAGCGGCCGTTAAAGCGGTATACTTAAAGCAAACCACGCAAATATTGGGGTGAATAAGATGAAAGACGAATTTAAAACCGGTAACCCAATCTGGATTTACTACCGGGACATTGATAACAATAACAACCTTCGCCTGCCCCAGCTTCTCCGGGGGCACCTCGGGCAAAGTTACGAAATTAAAAAACTGCCGATTCCTAACTACACCTTGATTCAAACCACCGGGACCTTACACGGGACTTTTGATACGACGGCTAAAAGCGTTTGTTTTTACTACCGGAAGCAAACCTGGGGCGAGATTCAAAACGTCAAGCTCTACTTATACCTGAAGACCCCGGTCCAACTTTACGATCAAGTCGCGGGGATGCCCTTGACCGAAACCCTGCCGGCCGGAATCTACGTTAAAACTTTCCAACGGGTGGCGACCACCACGCGCGAATTTTGGTACCAGGTCAATGCTGATCAGTGGGTCAAATTTGATGACGCCCAGATGCGGTTGGTTAATGATGACCCCTTCCAAGCCGATGCGCCAACCCCGTCGGTTGTGGATCTGACGTATTTGCAGTTAAACCACGTCCCGGCAACCGTGGACTTCTTGCCCCACCGGACGGTCGACACCTATGAAAAGCCATACGGCGCCAGCCAAACCAAACTTGCCAACGGCAGCCCGTTGCGCTTAATTGCCCGGGTAACCGATGAAAATGGCGTTACCTGGTACCAAACCGAAACCGCCGGCTATATCAATGCCGCCTACGTCAAAGTCAATGAGGAGGAAAACGAATGAAAATCGCAATTGCCGGCGCTGGCAACATGGGCAGCGCCATTTTAACCGGGCTCAAAGCCGCGGGGCAAACAGAACTGCTCGCTTTAAATCCCGTCAATCCCCGGGTCAGTGAATTTGCCACGGCCAACCAAATCGAACTGGTTCACACCCCAGCAGACTTAGTCGCTAAGCACCCCGCCGTCGTAATCTTAACGACCCCGGCCCCCCTCACGTTAGACGTCGCACGCCAACTGGTGGACCTACCAGCGGACACTTTGCTCATCTCGGCTGCCGCGGGGGTTAAATTGGCCGACCTGCAAGCGGCCTTACCAAACCACGGCTTAGCGGCCATGATTCCTAACACCCCGGTGGCGGTCAACGCCGGCACGATCGGCTTAGCCCTAGGATCTACGCTGACGGCTGCGCAAACCACCACCATTACTGAGCTGTTGGACCAACTCGGCGACGTGATTAAAGTCAAAGAAGCTGACCTTGATATCATCGGGGTGGTGGGCGGTTGCGGACCGGCCTTTGTCGATGTCTTGATGGATGCCTTTGCTGACGCTGCCGTTAAGCACGGCTTAAACCGGCAAACCGCCTACCAAGTCGTCGCCAGCATGGTCAAGGGGAGCGGCAGTCTCGCTACCGCCACGGGCCTGGCGCCCGCCCTCTTGCGCGACCAAGTTACCTCGCCGGGCGGGACGACGATCCAGGGGGTCAGCGCCCTCGAAGCCCACGGTTTCCGCGGGGCCGCCATCGCCGCGATCGATGCGGCGGCTGGCAAATAACAATGGTGAATCCGGTGCGTAGGTTACGGCCGGATTTTTTTCGGCGCTTGGTTTGTCAAAGCCTGCGCAAAGGCTTATGATGGAAAATGTTAATTTAGATTCGCGGCGGGCACCTTGGAGCCTCCGCCTGAAGGAGTAAAATATATGACTGCAGAATTTATCCCCCTGGTCTTAGGGAGTGACTTTAACGCTTACGGGATGGCGCGGGCGATTCACGCCACTTACGGCATCAAATCGGAATTGTTTGCCCGGGCGGCATTAGCCCCAACAAAGCACTCGAAAATCGTCAACCTCCATGTCCACCCGGACTTGCAAGAGCCAGCTGTCTTTTGCGACCTGTTGATCAAGGCCGCCGACCAATTCAAACAAGCGACCGGCAAGCCGGTCCTCTTGATTTCGTGCGGCGACGACTACACGGAACTGGTCGCTAAGAACCGGGCCACGCTGGCGGAACACATGATTTGCCCCTACGCCGACTACGAGACGATTGCCACTTTAACCGACAAGGAAAAGTTCTACGAAGTCTGCGAAAAGTACGGGCTGCCCTACCCGAAAACGGCGATTTTGCCGCCGGACCTCGATTACGCCAACTACGTCTCGCCCTTTGACTACCCGGTGGCCTTAAAGGCGGCTGACGCGGTGGAATGGCACAAGGGGAACTTTGCGGGCTACGAAAAGGCCTACATCATCAATGACCAAGCCCGCCTGCGTGAAGTCTTGAAGATCATCTACGAAGCCAGCCCTTACCAAGGGGACTTGATCTTGCAAGAGTTCATCCCCGGCGACGACAGCAACATGCGGACGATGAACGCCTACGTGGATCAATACCACCAGGTTAAGATGCTCAGCTTAGGCCACCCGCTTTTGGAAGATTGCAACCCGGCCAACGTTGGGAACTACGTGGCGATCCTGCCGGCTTACGACGAAAAGCTCTACCAACAAGTCCAACACTTCTTGGAAGCCGTCAACTTCACCGGCTACGTCAACTTTGACTTTAAGTATGACGCCCGCGATCACACCTACAAGGTCTTTGACCTCAACCCCCGCCAGGGGCGCAGTTCTTTCTTTGTCTCCTTGAATGGCAACGCCATGCCATCCTTCCCGGTCCAAGACTACATCGAAGGCAGCCTCAAGGACGCGCCGACCCTCTACGCCAACCAGGACGAAAGCAAATACCAAGTCTGGCTCGGGGTCGCCAAAGCCACGTTCCTGAAGTATGCTAAAGACAACGCCGCCAAACAAACCGCCCAGGCCTTGATTCAAAAGGGCCAATGGGGCACGACCTTTAGCTACGCTGCGGATATGAACTTCAAGCGTTGGCTCTTGGGCAAACGGATCGATTATAACTACGCGAAGAACTTTAAACGCTTCTTTATTCAAAAGGGTGATTTGAAGTAACCTGATGCCAAAAGGCTCCCGCCTGTCTGCTGACAGGTCGGGAGCCTTTTTAATTATGCCGGTAAATCAATCACTTGGTAGCTAAAACCGTGCGCTTCAATAAAGCGCAGGACGTCTTGATTGGCCAAGAAAATCGTGTGGGTATTTTCGTTGGGATGAAAGGTCCAAATCGGCTGGTCGAGGACCATTTGATCGATGTAGACTTGGACGTCTTTTTCTTGATTGTTCATCAGGCCAAAGGGCGAGATGATCCCGGGCCGCAAGCCCAGTTCCGCCGTAATTTCTTCATCCTTGGCCATCGAAATTCGCTTCGCCCCACTGATTTCCTGAAAGGCCTTGAAGTCCATCCGCTTGCGGTCATCCATAATCACCAGGTAGTGCCGCTGCTTTTTATCGTGCAAAAACATGGTCTTGGTGCGGGCCCCTTCCAAGCCTTCAATATAGTGATCGGCCTGTTCGGTCGTTTCAGCCGCAGGGTGGTCCACCACGGTATACTTGATCCCCAACCGATCCAATTCAGCAATGCACTGCTGATAAGTTGCTCTTACTTCACCGTCTGCCATCTAATCCCCTCCACTTGTTGTAATCGTTTTCAGGAATATTATAACATACATAAAACCGGTCGCTCACCCGCGCTGGGGGTAACGACCGGTTTATCAGTTTAGGCTAATTCTTGGTTCACCGTTTGCGGCTGCGGGTGAGCCGGACCGGTCGGATCTTCCGCCGGTTGCTTCACCCCCACCAAGAGCCGCAGGGCGTTTAAGACGGCAATCAAGGTGACCCCAACGTCAGCAAAGACCGCTTCCCAGAGGTTAACCACCCCAAAGGCCGCGCAAGCCAGGAAAGCCAGCTTGATCAACAGGGCAAAGGCGATGTTTTCTTGGGCAATCCGGCGGGTCTTTTGGGCAATGTGGCGCACTTGCAAGATTGCACTTGGGTTGTCATGCATCAAGACCAGGTCGGCGGCTTCAATCGCGGCATCCGACCCTAACCCCCCCATCGCAATCCCGAGGTCACTGCCGGCCAGGACCGGGGTATCATTGAGCCCGTCGCCAACAAAGGCGACCTTGCCCCGGCGGCGTTGCTGCAAGCGGTGGACGAGGGTCAACTTATCGGCCGGCAGGAGGTTGGCGTGGACTTCATCGACCCCTAGCTCCGCGGCGACAGCCTGAGCCGTGGCTTGATTATCCCCGGTCAACATCACCGTTTGACCAATCCCGCTGGCCTTTAAACCAGCCAGGGTGGCCTTGGCGTCCGGCTTGACGGTATCAGCTACCACAATCGCCCCTTGGTATTGGCCAGCCAGGGACACGTAGACCACCGTCCCCACCGTGGCTTGGACGGGTGCAAAGCCTTGCACGGCCTGTTCGGCCATCAACTTGGCATTCCCGACCAAAAGGACCTGGCCCTGGTAGGTCGCCTTGATCCCCCGGCCAACCAGCTCTTCAGGAGCTTCGGCCGTGCCCTTGACGTTGGCGGCCTGGACCAGGGCCTTGGCAATCGGGTGCGGCGAGGCTTGTTCCGCCAGGGCCGCCAACTTTAACAGGTCGGCAGAACTGCCGTGGACTGGCAGCAGCTGGCTGACCGTAAAGCGGCCCTTAGTCAAAGTCCCGGTCTTATCAAAGACCATCGTTTGAACCTGATTCAAGACGTCTAAGTAGTTGCTGCCCTTGACTAAGACGCCCACCTTGGAGGCCGCCCCGATCCCGCTAAAGTAACTCAGCGGGACCGAAATCACCAGGGCACAGGGACACGAAATCACTAACACGCTCAGCGCCCGGTAGAACCAGGTCCCCCAATCTGCCCCTAACGCCAGGGGGGGCACCAGCGCCACTAAGGCGGCTAACCCCACTACCGCCGGGGTATAGATCCGGCTGAAGCGGGTAATGAAGTTTTCGACCTTGGTCTTCTTCTCGCTGGCCGCTTCCACCAGCTGCAAAATCTTAGCGACCGTTGATTCACCGTAGGCCTTCGTCACTTTCAGGGTCAAGACCCCGCTCTGGTTGACGGTCCCGCTTAAAATCTCCTCACCGACCGTTACCAAGACCGGTTGACTTTCGCCGGTCAACGCCGCGGTATCCAGGTAGGATTCACCCGCGACAACTTGCCCGTCTAGGGGCACCTTTTCGCCCGGCTTGACCTGGATCAAATCACCAACGGCGACGAGTTCGGGCTTGACCGGATTGATTTTATCCGGGCCGACCACTAAGTTGGCAAAATCCGGCCGGAGCTTAAGTAAAGCACTGATTGACTGCTTAGAATTGGCCACCGCCAAATCCTGGAAGAACTCGCCGATCTGGTAAAAGAGCATCACTGCCACCGCTTCGGCAAACTGGCCAATCAACAGCGCCCCAATCGTCGCGATCGCCATCAAAAAATTTTCATCAAACAACCGGCCGTGACGAAGGTTCTTGACCGCCGCCGCTAAAATTTCGCCCCCGACCAACACATACGCCACCAACAAGAGGCTGTCTTTCAGCAGACTGGGCATGGCCACTAACAAGCTCACCGCCAATAACAGTGCGCTGAGCGCGGCCCGGGCCCCCGCTTGGCGCTGCTCGGAATTCAAATTCTGCAATTGCCACTTCATTGCGTTCGCCCTCTTTCTTTAAAATCGTTTCCATTCACATATAAACATATATGAATATGTTTCCTATAATGTACCATGCCCCCAACATTTAGGCAATCCCTAAACTGCAACATTCCACCCATGCCGAAACATTTAGCAAGGATCGTCGCCTAACCCTGACTGGCGTGGGCTTGAACTTGGCGCAAAATCGTCAACACGTGATGGTCCGTTAATTGGTAGTAAATATAGCGACCATCGCGCTGACCGATCACCACCCCGGCCTGGCGCAAAATCATTAATTGGTGCGACATCGCCGGTTGGGAAATCCCCAGGCGCTCCGCCAGCTCATTGACCGTCAGCGGTCCCTCGGCCAAAATCGTGACGATCAAATAGCGGGTCCGGTCCCCAAAGGCCTTAAAAAAGGTCACTACCCGATCCAGCTCTTCATTCTTTGGTACTTCAAATGGTTCGGTCGTCATTTCATCTTCCCTTTCCGTTATCAATATTACCTATTGTACGCCCCTTCCGTCACTTAACCAATCAAAAAACTGCGCCCCGACTGCAGCCGGCAACGCAGTTGGTAATGATTACAGGGGGTGACGGGAGTTATAACCTTGGTAAATCAAGAGGCTGGCTGCCACACTGGCATTCAAGCTTTGGACGTGCCCGATCATCGGGATCGTCAGCATCTCATCACAGGTCTTCTTGAGCAAAGCGGAAATCCCCTTGCCTTCGTTACCGATCACTAAGGCGACCGGCCCACGCGCATCCCAGCGGCGGTAGTCGGTTCCTTGCATATCAGTACCAAAGAGCCACAAGCCCCGGTCTTGGAGCTCCTTGGCGGTTTGAACCAGGTTGGTGACCCGGGCGACCGGGACGTGTTCAATTGCCCCGGTCGAGGTCTTAGCCACGACACTGGTTAACCCGACCGCCCGCCGCTTAGGGATAATTACCCCGTGGACGCCGGCCGCATCCGCCGTCCGCAGGATCGACCCGAGATTGTGCGGATCGGCCAGTTCATCCAAAATCAAGAAGAAGGGCGCCTCATCCTTAGCCTCCGCCCGGTCGAATAAGTCATCTACGGTGGCATAGCGGTAGGCCGCCACCGCCAAGGCAACCCCTTGGTGGTTGGCATTGTTGGTCATTTGATCGAGCTTATTTTTCGGCACCGTCGAGATCACCAAGTGGCGTTCCTTGGCCAGCTTGATAATCGTCGCGATAGCATCGGCATGGAGGTCCTTTTGAATAAAGACCTTATTGATTTCTTGGTCTGCTTTTAGCGCGGCCACGGCCGGGTGCCGGCCGATGATAAATTCTGGTGTTTCACTTGGCACGAATCAAATCCCCCTTTTCCACGTGGGCAATGCACCACTGGATAATCGTTTGCAACCGGTCCTCTTGCCCCGCTAAGCGCAAGTAGCCGATCAAGGCTTCAAAGCCCGTCGATATCCGGTAGGTCAAGACGTTGGTGTTCTTGGCGTGGGTGTAGCTGTTGGCGTTACGGCCGCGCTTGAAGTACGCCCATTCTTCTTCTGTTAACAGTTCTTCCGTTTGCATCTTTTCGATCAGGGCCGCTTGGGCCTTGGCCGAAACATAGTTGGTCGCCACGTGCTGCAAGCGGTTGGGCTTGGCCATTCCCTTGGCCAAGAGGTGCTCGCGAATATATACTTCGTAAACGGCATCGCCCAAATAAGCCAGGGCAATCCCGTTGAGTTGTCGGTAATCGGCTGTCATCTTATTCCTTTCTGTAACGCGTTCCCTGCGGGGTATCTTCTAAGATGATCCCCTGGGCCTTTAAGTCATCGCGGATTTGGTCACTGAGGGCAAAATCCTTGGCTTGGCGGGCCTGGTTGCGCTGTTCAATCAACGCTTCAATTTCTTCATCGGCAATCGTAGCCACGGCCAGTTTGATCCCAAAGACCGCCACTAAGTCTTGCAAGAGGGTCTGCAAGCTTTCCACCGCGCCCTTAACGACCGTTGGCTGTTGGGCATAGACGTTAGCGTACTTGGCTAATTCGTAAACGACCGCGATCCCATTTTGGACGTTGATGTCATCGTCCATTGCTGCGGTAAAGGCCGCTTTAAATTCAGCAGTCTTGGCCGCCACCCCTGCGTCTTCACCGGCTTGGGCGTCCTTTAGGCGGTAAGCCAAATTGCCAAAGGTATTTTGCAAGTGGTGGAGGTTATTGGCCGCATCCTGGAGCTTTTCTTCGCTGTATTGAATTGGCCGCCGGTACTGGGTTGTAGCCATAAAGAAGCGCAGGACTTGCGGATCAACGGTTTGCAGCAAATCGTGGACCGTCACGAAGTTGTGCAAGGACTTACTCATCTTTTCGTTGTCCTTGCCAATCGTGACGAAACCATTGTGCATCCAGTAGCGCACGAAGGGCTGGCCTGTGACCGGCTCAATCTGAGCAATTTCATTTTCGTGGTGTGGAAAGGCCAAATCCTGTCCCCCGGCGTGGATGTCAATCGTCTTCGCCAAGTACTTGGTTGACATCACCGAACATTCGATGTGCCAGCCAGGCCGCCCCGCGCCCCACGGGGAATCCCACTTGATTTCCCCTGGTTTGGCCGCTTTCCAGAGGGCAAAGTCGAGCGGATCTTCTTTTTTATCCACTTCATCTTGGCTGACGTGCTCACTGGCCCCGACTTCCAACGCGTCCAACGATTGCCCGGAAAGGGCGCCGTAGTGGGCAAACTTGCGGGCCCGGTAGTAAACGTCACCGGCGGCTTCATACGCGTAGCCCTGCTTAATCAGGGCTTCAATCACTTCAATAATCCCCGCAATATTTTCCGTCGCCCGCGGGTGCAAGGTGGCCGGCTCCACGTTGAGGGCCGTCGTGTCCGCCATAAAAGCCGCAATGTATTTTTCGGCTAATTCTGGGACGGTAATCCCCTGTTCCGCCGCGGCTTTGATCATTTTGTCATCGACGTCGGTAAAGTTGGAGACGTAATTAACCTGATAACCCTTAAACTCCAAGTAGCGCCGCACCGTATCAAAGGCCACCACGCTCCGGGCGTTGCCGATGTGAATGTAGTTGTACACCGTTGGCCCACACACGTACATATTCACGACCCCGGGGGTCAGGGGCGTAAATTCTTCTTTTTGGCGGGTCAAGGTGTTGTAAATTTTTAGCATCGTCCATTCCTTCCTTTCGCGCAAAATCAGTACCTCAATCTTACCACATCTTCGGTGGCGACTGGTGAGATTCCCGGGGACAACGCCAGTTTCCGCCCCGTTGTTCTTGCGACACGAAAATCCTTTTGTCGCTTGACTTTTCCGCTGTTATCCTACCTCACCGACCAATATGACAAACGGGCGTCATGCGCAAAACCCTATTAGATCAACGTTTGGCGACTTTGGTGGATTTTTAGGCTTTCGTCATATTTTCTTCAAATCCGCCTGTTAATATAAGAGACGTGGTAAGGAATTACCTTACCATGATTAACCGAAACCTATTATTTTTCAATTACTCCTCCCAAATAGTAACCGAAAAATAGATTATTTACGAAATCTCCCCCAAGATATTCGTAGTACTCCAGCTGGTCGTCTCCCCTGACGGCCAGCTTTTTTGTTTCAATCAAATAAGAAAAGGCTTGAGCCGGGAAAATTGCTCAAACCTCTTCTTGTCCCAAAATCAATTTGCAAACCATAATCGCTTCTGAGGTATTACTTTCTAAGGATTACCTCAAGCAGAAACAGCGCGCCGATGAATGGGCTTTATTTGGTATAATCGACTTCTTTCGTTTCATTAGTTAACAACCAAGCCAGTACTGACAAAATGGCTAAAGCAAACATGTAATACCCCGCGGCCGGCAAGCCGTAGCGGCTGATCAACCAGGTCGTCATCGAAGGGGCAATGGAGGCCCCCACGACAGCCGCAAGACTATAGGCAATCCCCGCACCAGAGTAGCGGACTTTCGTCGGGAACAGTTCCGGCAAAACGGCCCCAACGGGACCATACAGGGAACCCATGATGATAAAACCTAAACATAGGTAAATAAGCATCCCAACAACATTATGCTGGCCTTGGATCAAATACGGAAAGCCCAAGGCAAAAACAGCTAAGGCGATGGAAGCCGTCAAGAGGACTTTTTTGCGGCCCACCCGATCAGCTAAAACGGAAGTTAAGAGAATCAAAACGGCAAATTCAACGATCGCCCCCACGAGAAACAGCAATACTTCGGCATGGCTAAACCCAAGCGCGGTCGTGGCATAAGCAATCGTCCAAGTTGTCAGGATACAAAACAGGGCGTAGCAAGCCGCCGTGATGAAGGTTCCCTTCAAAATTTCTCGCCAATTGGATTTGAAGACAACTTTTAAGGGCGCCTTAGTTACCCGCTTGCTTTCCAGGGCCATTTTAAAGAGGGGCGTTTCTTGCAGCCGGCGCCGGACATATAAGCCGATTACCACCAGCACGGATGAAGCCCAGAAAGGAACGCGCCAGCCCCAAGCGGTCATTTGAGCTGGTGTTAACCAGTTCTCTAGTAAGTAAAATAAACTATTGCACAAGAAGAAACCGATTGGGGCTCCCACTTCGGGGAAGGCGCCGTATAAGGCCCGCCGATTTTTGGGCGCATTTTCAGTCGCGACTAAAACGGCCCCCGACCACTCACCGCCAAGTCCGACCCCTTGGACAAAACGGCAAATACATAAGAGCAAGGCCCCCCAAACCCCTACAGTGGCATAGCCAGGAATAAACCCAATTGTAACGGTGGCTACCCCCATCACCAGCAAGGATACCACCAAGGTTTTCTTCCGTCCTAATCGATCACCAAAATGACCAAATACAAAGGAACCAACGGGACGGGCAACAAATGCCACCCCAAACGTCAGCAAACTAACGATCGTAGCGAGGAACGGCGTCATTTGCGGAAAAAAGACCTTGGGAAAGTAAGCGGCAGACGCAGTCCCGTAGGCATAAAAGTCAAAAAATTCAATAGCAGTCCCAATCATGGAAGCTAGGATCACGGTTTTAACCGGATCGCGCTCTACTTTAGCCTGGCTAGGAGTGGCTAAGACTGAATTTTCCATATGTAAAATTACCTCTTTTCTTTGAAGACAGTACCCAAACACAATTGACTTGATTAAAATCAAACCGGTTTAATAAAAATTATTAATCATCATCAAAATTAAAGGGAGGAGTGATGGGGACAATCAAACTATCCCTATCACCTATGTAATAAGACAAGTGCACTTGGTTAGTTACGAATCTTTTCTAATCCTCTCTATGTTTTAAAAATTAGCACACATCTTTTTTCCAATCAATATTATCTCTCAACAAATTTTAATTTAAGCAAATACCTTAGGGCAATTACCTGAATTGACAAAAACAACTTTCCGCTCACTCCCATTCCGAACCCTCGCTGTTGCTCTGCTTGCCGAGGGTTCGGAGCCTAGTAAATTAACCGCAGATAAACATGGGGCTAGCGAGCACCACCTCGGCTCGCTAGCCCCAATTCATTCTTTTCAGCTTACCACGGCTTTAATAGTACGCCCCGTGGTGGTATTCCCAAACATCATACGCATCCGCCAGGTTCAGCATAATTCGATCAACCGCCAACCCCTTGCGAATCAAGACCGGCACCGCATCGGTTGGCGCGGTTGGTTCATCTTTAACCAGTTGACCGGCTTGATCAACCATGGAAACCATCACCCCTTGTTCGTAACGAGTTTCCACCGTTTTATCCGGTTGAATCGACGCCACGTAATCATCCGCTTCGACGACCAAATCAGCGGCTTGTTCAATCCGTTCGCCGATCCCGGCCACCTTGCCCCGGTTCCCTTGCCCCGATGGATTGGCACTGGAGGCGTAGATCATTTGGCGCTTTTCGGCCCAAAAGTGCGCCGCAATTTGTTCACTCGGCGTCCCAAATTTAATTACAAAACACGACGTTCCCCGTCGATCCATCATCAGTTCTTCTTGCCCATCTTGCAAGTACTTGGCCCGGGCTTCGGGCTTCCAAGGCAGGATACAGCCCAGTAAAATATCTTGGTCCCAGTGCTTTTGATACAGGGCCCGAATCTTAGGCGTCATTTCAGCTAATTCATCAAGTTGGGCCAAACTGCCACACAGTACTACCCCCGGCTTATTGCGGTTGCGTTGCTTCGCGGCAAATTTGCGCTCCAACCCGGCCCGGTCGGTCGTCATAATAATGTAGCCAACTTTCGTCGGGCTAACAATCATCTTACCTGGATTGGCGAGGGTGGCCACGGCGGTTTGGTTTAGTTGGCCTTGCCATTGCACGTGTTGCGTCATTATGTAACATCCTTTCTTCGTTTGCTTTATTGGTAGGGAGACATTTGGGCTTCGTAGGCGGCAATTTGATCGGCAAACTTCATCGTTTGATCAATGTCGTCTTCCCCTTTTAAAAATTTTTCTTTCCAAGCAGGATTAATCGTAAACTTCCAGCTCAGCGCCCCACATTTAACGGTTTGGTGGACCAAGTCGATCGTAACCTTCGCCGTTGGCGCCAATTCACTGAGCGTCTCGCGGGCAGCCTGCTCTAATTCAATCGGCAAGACCCCGTTTTTTGTACAGTTCATGTACAAGATCGGACCAAAACTGCCAGCGATGATGGCCTTAAAGCCCCAATCCCGTAAAGCCCAAACGGCGTGCTCACGCGACGAGCCAATCCCAAAATTATCCCCGGTGATTAAAATCGAGGCTTGTTGGCGCGCCGGTTCATTCAAAATAAAATTCTCCTGGGGGGTCACCCCGTCGGCTTGGTAACGCCATTCATAAAATAAGACGTCCCCGTAACCCCGCTTGGTCAGGCGCTTCAAAAACTGCTTAGGCAACAATTGATCCGTATCAATATCATCATTCATGATCGGCATCGTCGTCCCCTGGTGAACAGTAAATTTTTCCATTAGTCTCACTCCTGTTCGTAAAATTGCCGGACGTCAACGAAGTGGCCGTAAATCCCCGCGGCCGCCACCATGGCCGGGCTGGCCAAGTGGGTACGTGCGCCGGGACCTTGGCGGCCCTCAAAGTTGCGGTTGGTCGTCGACGCACAATGCTTGCCGGCCGGCACCTTATCGGGGTTCATCGCCAAGCAAGCTGAACAGCCAGGATCGCGCCATTCACAGCCGGCCGCTTTAAAAAGCTGATCCAAGCCCAGCCGTTCGGCCGCCCGTTGGACCGCCCGCGACCCCGGGACGACCCACGCTTGAACCCCAGGCGCCAAGTGGTGGCCCGCTAAGATTTTGGCCGCTTCTTGCAAGTCACTCAACCGCCCATTGGTACATGAACCAATGAACAACCAATTAATGGGGATCGTCGTAATCGCCTGACCCGGCTGCAGGTCCATGTACTGGTAGGCCCGCGCCAGATTTTGATCCGCTTCCGTTGGGAGAGTCGCATCACAAGGCAGGGCCATGGCCGGATTGGTCCCCCAGGACACATACGGCGCCAGGTTGGAAACGTCCAATTCAATAATCCGGTCAAAAGCGGCCGGACTATCGGTCTTAAATTGCTGCCATTCGGCCACAGCTTGCTCGTAGTCCTTTGGCGCATACCGCCGGCCCCGTAAATAATCAAAAGTGGTTTGATCCGGCTGAATCATCGCCATTTTAGCGCCCCCTTCAATGATCATGTTAGTCAGGGTCAGGCGACTTTCAATGGAGAGGTCTGCAATGGTCGGCCCATAAAATTCCAGGGCGTAGCCTTCGGCAAAGTTCGTCCCGTACTTCGCAATCAAAGCCATCACAATGTCTTTGGCAAAGACCCCCGGCGCCAGGTGCCCCGTGAGGTGGACCCCCAAATTTTTCGGTTTGACCTGCCAAATCGTCTGGGTGGTAAAGACGTGTTCAATCTCGGACGTCCCAATCCCAAAGGCCAGCGCCCCTAAGGCCCCGTGCGTTGAAGTGTGTGAGTCCCCACAGACAATCAACCGTCCCGGCTGAGTCAGGCCTAAGTGCGGACCGATTACGTGAACGATCCCTTGGTCGGCATCGCCAATGTCGGCTAAGCGCACCCCAAAGTCCCGGCAATTTTTTTGGAGGGTTTCAATCTGGCGCCGGGCAATCTGGTCTTTCACGTCGGCAATCGTCGTCACCGGTTGGGGCGCCGTGGGGATGTTGTGATCAATCGTCGCAAAGGTCCGATCCGAACGCCGCAACTGGCGACCACTTTCCCGCAAACCATCGAAGGGCTGCGGCGAAGTAACTTCGTGAATCAAATGTAAATCAACATATAATAGCTGGGGCTCGCCGGCTTTCCCGGTAATCACGTGCCGATCCCAAACCTTATCAAACAGTGTCGTTGCCATAATGCTCCTCCTCACTCAGCTTGCGCCGTTAAAGCATCAACAATTGCCTGGGTCACTTCGGTCGTTGTCGCCGTGCCTCCTAGATCGGCCGTATAAATTCCCGCCGTCAACACCGCTTGGCAAGCCTGGTCAATCCGCGCGGCTAAGTCCGCCCGCCCAAAGGATTGACGTAGCATCCAAGCCACGCTGTTAATCATCGACAGGGGATTGACCTTATTTTGGCCAACCAGATCTGGTGCCGACCCGTGGATTGGTTCGTACAGGTTTGGTCCCGTCAGTCCCAGGCTGGCGGACGGGATCACCCCTAAGCTCCCCGGCAGCACCGCCGCTTCATCACTTAAAATATCGCCAAAGAGGTTGGCCGTAATGATTACGTCAAAGGCTTGCGGATGGTTAATCAACTGCATTGCCGTGGCATCCACGTACCGGTAGTCGACCTTGACCGTCGGGTATTGGGGCGCCAGCTCAGCAGCAACGCGGCGCCATAAGCGCGACGTCGCCAAAACATTGGCCTTGTCAACAATCGTAACGTGGTGGCGGCGTTGGCAAGCCAGTTCAAAGCCGACCCGCAAAATCCGCGCCACTTCCGCACGCGTATAAGTCGCCGTATCCAAAGCCTGCTGATCACCTTCCTGGCGGGGCCGGCCAAAGTAGATCCCGGCCGTTAATTCCCGAACAATGACCAAGTCCACGTCGGCCACCTCCTTAACCGGCGATAGAGGCGCCAAAGCCGGCGTCACCTGGGTCGGCCGCAAATTAGCAAACAACCCTAGGGCTTGGCGGAGCCGCAGTAAGCCTTGTTCTGGCGTTGCCGTTACCCCATCATAGCGGGGGCCCCCAATCGCGCTCAAGAGGATCGCATCGGCTTGACGACAGCCGGCTAAGGTGGCGGCAGGCAACGGGTCACCTCCTTGATCAATGCCTTGCCCGCCAAAGGGGTACTCATGCAATCGGTACTTAAAATCGGTGCCGGCACTAACGGCCGCCAAGACTGCGAGGCCGGCTTTCATCATTTCCGGGCCGGAATAATCACCGGCAAGCACGGCAATTTGGTGTTCTTGCATTTCCATTGGTCTTCCCCTTTACTATTTGAGGCGGGAACTGGCATTGACGTAGGCTTTTGCGGAAGCTTGCAAAACGTCAAAGGCGACCCCGACCCCATTGGTTTGCTTCCCCGTCGCTGGATCTTGCAGACTGACCCGCACTTCGGCTTGGGCATCTTCCCCACTGGTAATGGCTTCAATTTCGTAGCTGTTCAACGTTGGGTGTTGTCCAAAGGTCTGGTCTAAGGCATTGTAGATCGCCTGCACGCTTCCGGCGCCAATCGCTGAGGCCGTCTGGTGCTCACCGGTCTGATCGGTTACAGCGACCACCGCCACTTGGAAGCCATTCGAAACGTATTGGACTTGCAGGGAGGCCAAGTGATAATCATCGCTGGCCCGGTGCAATTTATCAGCGACCAGGGCTTGCAGGTCCTGATCCGTGACGACCTTCTTTTGGTCAGCCAAGACCTTAAACTTCTTAAACAGAGCGTTAATCATGTCCTGATCAAATTCATAGCCTAACGTGGCCAACCGGTCGCTAAAGGCGTGGCGTCCCGACAGTTTCCCCAGCGGCAAGCTGGTCTTTTCGACCCCCACCAGTTGGGGCGTAATAATTTCGTACGTCGCCGGATTTTTCAACATCCCATCTTGGTGAATCCCGGCTTCGTGGGCAAAGGCATTGCCCCCAATGACGGCCTTGTTCTTCGGCACCGGAATCCCCGACAAGCGGGCAATTAAATCACTGGTCTGTTTAGTCTTGGCTAAGTCAATCTGGCTGGTGGCCTGGTAGTAATCTTGCCGAATGCGCAGGGCAACGGCAACTTCTTCCAGGGCGGTATTCCCCGCCCGTTCACCAATCCCATTTACCGTTCCTTCGACCCGGTTGGCCCCGTTTTCAATTGCTGCCAAGGCGTTGGCTGTTGCCATTCCTAAGTCATCGTGACAGTGCGAAGAGAAGGTAATAGGAACTTCACTGTGGATATTTTCAATCAGGTACTTAAAAATCGCCCCGTATTCCTTAGGGTTGGAATAGCCAACCGTGTCGGGAATGTTGATAATCGTGGCGCCGGCATCAATTGCCGTTTGCACGGCTTGTAATAAGAAATCGGCTTCCGTCCGGGTCGCGTCTTCTGGTGAGAATTGGACCAGGTCAAACTTTTGCTTCGCGTAGGTAACGTGGTCGCGAATCGATGCCAAGACTTCGTCTCGCGTCATCTTTAACTTGGCTTCCCGGTGGACCGGGCTAGTCGCTAAGAAAACGTGGATTTGCGGGTGCTTGGCCTCCTTTAAGGCTTCGTAGGCTGCATCAATATCCTTATTCTTGCAACGCGCCAGGCCGGCCACGGTCATTCTCTGACAGGCCCGCGCAATTGCCGTCACCGCTTCAAAGTCCCCGGGGGAAGCAACCGGAAAACCGGCTTCAATTGTGTCAATCCCCCACGCTTCCAGTTGCCGGGCCATTTGGACCTTTTCATGCGTATTAAAGCTGACGCCGAGAGTTTGTTCCCCATCCCGCAGTGAAGTATCAAAAAATTGTATCGTCCGCATTGTTTTTTCCTCCTTCAATAAATTTCATTAAATGACTCGGCGGTTGGTTTCTGGCCCCCAGAAGAGCACCACCAACCCCGCAAAAATTGCAATACTAGCAATGGTAACAAAGATCACGTTCGCTCCCACATTGGTCAGCAACCAAGCCACCAGGTAGGGCATCCCAATGGTAACCAACTTCGAAATCCCATTGGCCACCCCAGCGCCCCGGAAACGATATGTAGTAGAGAAAAGTTCCGAAGTGTAGACCGCGACGACCACGGCCATCAAAATGTAAAAGCACGCCGTCAAAGCAAAGCCAACCAGCATGACCCCGCTGGCGGTCGTTTGCGCCGGGTACCACAAGCCCAGGATAGCCGACAAGGCAAAGGCCGTCACAATCGTTGGTTTACGCCCGACCCGGTCGACCAGCAGCGTCCCAATCAAGGCGCCGACCGGGGCCCCCAGCATCATCACGGTTGAAAAGCCCAGCGAAGAAACCACCGCCAAGTGCTTTTTGACCAGCAGGGTTGGCACCCACGAAGTAAAAGTATATTGGCAAACGATCACCGCCGTCACGGCCACGATCGCGACCAGCAAATTCCGCCGCAGATGCGCATCGTTGTCATAGCTCGTGGCTGCATTTTCTTCCAGCATAGCGGGCGCCAGGTGGCGGGCGACCATTTCCGCTTCCAGCTGGGCAATCGTCGCTTCCGCCTGGCGATAACGCTGATGATTAATGTCCCAGCGAGGCGATTCCGGCAAGCTACGCCGGAAATACCAGAGGATCAAGGCCAAACTCCCAGCAATGACAAACATGGCCCGCCAGGAAAAACGCGGAATGATCAAAGTACACAACAGCATCGTAATCGGGGCCCCACAGTTGGCAATCAGCGATGTGGCCGCACACCACCGCCCCCGTTGGCTGATCGGGGCAAACTCATTGATCATCGCGTAGCCAGTGACGATCTCGGTCCCCAGCCCAATTGCGGCGATCAAGCGGCAGCCAATCAAGACCGGCATGTTTGGGGCGGCTGCCCCGGCTAGGGTGAAGAGGCCAAAGATCAACAGGTTCAATTGATAGGCCCGCCGCCGGCCGAAGTAATCACCGACCAACCCGGCGGTAATCGAGCCAATAAATAATCCCATAAAGCCCACGGACAAGAAAACTGAATTTTGGGTCACCGTCGCCCATTTGGTGGCCAGCAGGTAGGAACTGACCCCACTGGCCAAGTACACGTCGATTGCATCCATAAACATCCCTGCTGCCACGAGGGCAAAGACCCGCCAAAAGGTCGGGGTAACTTGGATCTGATTGATCCGGGTCGTTAGTTCTTGTTGGCGCCGAATATTGCCGGGCGCTTCTTCCATCATTGCTTGCATTTGAAATCCCTCCTAAATCAAAAAGGTGCGCTATTTCTACTTGAAATAGGGCACCTTTTAATCAGCTAGGAGATGATTAGGTTCGCCCTATTTCATGCACGAAAAGGACTTACCTAAATAAATGGTGAGTCCTCTAAGGCAATAATAGGGCTAATAAGCAAGCGGGCGAGATCGTGTACGATTGGATAGTTTGCTTATGCATCTTGAGAACTCCTTTCATTAATTAATTGCTCTTGATTATAATCCTTTTCTAATAATATTCAAGGGACTTTTTAATCTTTTTGTTCATTCACGAGCATAAAAACGATTGCTCAGGGAAATCCCTGAGCAAAGCAAAAAGCCAGCCCCGCGGCGATTCATTCGCGCGAAGCTGGCCGGTTGCCATTAATGCTTGGTGTTTTTGTGCGGGGCTTGCTCACTAATTCCCTGGTGCGGCAAGCGGGCAAAGATCATCCGCCCGGCATCCGTCTGCAAGGCTGACGTTACCTCGACAACAATCTCTTGGTTCATAAAGAAGCGCCCATCTTCGACGACGACCATCGTCCCGTCGTCTAAGTAGGCAACCCCCTGCTGGCGTTCGGTCCCCTTTTTGACGACCGTCACCCGCAGTTTTTCCCCCGGCACGACCCGGGGCTTTAAGGACTTGGCCAGGTTGTTAATGTTTAAAACCTGGACGTTTTGGAATTGAATTACCTTATTCAAATTCCAGTCGTTGGTTACGATCACCCCATCGACCTTCTTGGCCAGGGCAATCAATTTGCTATCGACCTCTTGGATGTCCGGGAAGTCGCCTTCGTACATTTCAATCGGCACGATTTGTTCTTCCTGGAGCTTATTTAAAATATCCAAACCGCGCCGGCCGCGGACCCGCTTAATGCTTTCCCCTGCGTCGGCAATGTATTGCAACTCGTACAAGACAAAGTTGGGCACCAGCAAGGTCCCTTCCAAAAAGCCGGTCTTAACCAGGTCGTAAATCCGCCCGTCGATCAAGATGTTGGTATCCAAGATCTTGTAATGGTGGTAGTTCGCATCCTGGCGGGCCAAAATTGCCCCATCCTTGGGCTTTTCCCGCCGGGCAAATAAGAGCTTACGCCATTCATCCAAGCGCGTCGTCCCCAGCAAAAAGCCAAAGTAGCTAAAGATCACCATTAATAAGATTGGCAAGACGTTATTGATCACCGGAATCCGCAACCGCCAGAGCGGAATGGAAATCAGGGCGGCCAAAATCAGCCCCAAAATGGTGGTAATCGCCCCCATGATCAAATACAGGGGGCTCTTTTGGGCCAGGTTGTGCTCAATTCGTTTGCCCACGCGCAGGACCCAGTCGGTTAAGCTCAGGGACAATAACCCAAAAATAATTGCACCAATTGCGACATTCACGATCATCATTACCAACGGTGAATGCAGCTTGATCCCCAGCGTCACCCACAGGGGTGGCAGATAGTAATAACCAATTGCCATCCCGACCAGGATAAAGAGCGCCCGGACAAAGTTTTTCCGTCGTTTCATTCTCGGTCCTCCTTTCCGTCAAAATTCGTCAGGGCTTAGTGCCCTAAGGCCAGCTTTAAGGCCTCCGACAAGGTCGTTACCCCGACTACCTCAATGTTAGTCGGCGCCTGCCAACCTTGCAAGTTATTCTTCGGCACAAAGATCCGCTTAAAGCCCAGCTTGGCTGCTTCAGCAACCCGCTGCTCAATCCGGTTGACCCGACGAATTTCCCCGGTCAGACCGACTTCGCCGACAAAGGCATCGGTCGGCTGGGTGCCGCGGTCCCGGTAGGATGAGGCAATCGCCATCGCAATCGCCAAATCGATCGCTGGTTCATCCAATTTGACGCCCCCGGCCGCCTTGAGGTAGGCGTCCTGATTTTGTAAGAGCAAGTTGGCCCGCTTCTCTAAGACCGCCATGATCAAAGAGACCCGGTTCCGGTTCAGCCCAGTGGCCGTCCGCTGGGCGTTCCCAAAGACGGTCGGCGTAATCAGGGCCTGGATTTCGACCAAGATCGGCCGGGTCCCTTCCAAAGAGACCACCACCGCCGAGCCGGTCGCATCCTGGAGGCGTTCTTCTAAGAAGATCTCTGAGGGATTCGGAACTTCCTTGAGCCCCTCGGTATTCATCTCAAAGATTCCCAGCTCATTGGTCGAGCCAAACCGGTTTTTAACCGAGCGCAGGATCCGGTAGGTGTGGTGGAGATCCCCTTCAAAGTAGAGGACGGTGTCAACCATGTGCTCTAAAATCTTCGGGCCGGCCAAAACCCCACCCTTGGTGACGTGGCCGACGACAAAGACGGTGATGTTTTTGCCCTTGGCAATCTGCATCAACTGGGCCGTGACCGCCCGGATCTGGGCGACGCTGCCGATCGCTGACGTCACGTCGGTCGCCTGCATGGTCTGGACCGAGTCGATAATCACGTATTCAGGTTGGAGATTGTCGACCGTGGCCCGGATGCTGTCCATGTTGGTTTCCGGGTAAATGTAGAAATTATCCCCCGACACGGCCAGCCGTTGGGCCCGCATCTTGATTTGGTTGGCACTTTCTTCCCCGGACACGTAGAGGACCGAGTGGCCCTCCACGCTCAGTTGGCCGGAAACTTGCAGCAGCAAGGTCGACTTCCCGATCCCCGGATCCCCCCCGATCAAGACTAAGGACCCGGGCACGATCCCGCCCCCTAAGACCCGGTTTAACTCATTGAGCCGGGTCTTGACCCGCGGGGTCTTTTGGGTGTCGATTTCCTTAATTTTTTGCGGTTTGGCCACGATCCCGGTTAAAGTCGTGGTCGGCTGGACCGTCTTTTCCAGCTGGCCTTGTTCGACTTCTTCGACCAGGGAATTCCACTTGCCACAGTTCGGGCAGCGCCCTAAAAAGCGCGGCGAAGAATAGCCACAATTTTGGCAGACATAGTGCGTTCTGGTTTTAGCCACAAGGCCGCCTCCTTTCTAAGCGTTACTTTTGCGTCGAGCCAAAGCCCCCCGTCCGGTCGGCTTGGGGCGTTGCTTCATCATCAGCCGCCAAGTACGGGGTGAAGATCCCCTGGGCAATCCGTTCGCCCTTTTTGATCTTGTAGTCGACCAGCCCGTAGTTGACCAGCTGGACAAAGATTTCCCCTTCGTTTTGCGGGTTGTTGTAGTAATCGGCGTCAATAATCCCGACCCCATTAGGCAGGATTAAGCGGCGCTTGAGCGGGCCACTGGACCGGTTAAACAGCATCAAGACTTCATCCGGTTGCATATAAGCCTTGATCCCCGTCGGCACCAAGAGCGGCTTTAAAGCCGCATCGGCGGCCGCGAGATCATCGGCACTTAATTGGCCGCCGTGCAGCAACATTTTTAGCCCCAGCAAAAAGTGGTGCTTCCAAATCGAAGGTAGCACAAAATCTTCGCTGGCCGCAAAATCGTAGCCCGCCGCCTGCTTGGTCTGACGTTGTGGCAGGCTGAGGCCCTGGTCGGCCTTGAATGAAACAATTTCAAATCCTCGTTTTCTCATGGTAAATCCCCCGGCTTTGCAGTTTTTAAAGATAGCTTCTATTGTAGCATACCGTTTGTGCCAGCTTCACGGAATCCGGCAAATGCAATTACTTCTTAAAATTCCGCTCAGGTCCCGCGGCGGGAATTAATTTTCCATCTCCCTTGCAGGGCCACCGCCTTAGGCCTAAACTAATGGTAACGGTTGCACCCGGTTGGTGACTAACTTGACAAGCCCGGGCGAAACTCGGAAAATAAATGCGTAAAACGTTTTATGAATCATGCAGGGAGGGAATGCCAATGGAAATTACGATTGCCGCAGAAAAACTGGTCGCAACGGAGACCGATGGCACCTTAATCGGACAGATTGATTACCCCTTTGTCGACGCTGCCGCCAAGCGGGTCGTCTTAGAGCGGGTCTTTGTCAATCCGGTTTACCGTGGCCAAGGGATCGCCGGCAAGCTAATGGCCGCCTTTGTCGATTACGCGGATCAAGCGGGGCTGACGGTTAAATTAATGTGCCCGTATGCCAAAATGAGTTTTCAAAAGCACCCGGAATACCGGCGGCTCCTCGCCCCTGAAGAGCAAAACTAAGTTTGAGGTGAAATGAGAATGGATCAAAATGAATTAAAGGCTTTGGTCGGCCAAGCTGCCGTCAAGTTTATCGAAGATGGTATGATCGTTGGCTTAGGGACCGGCTCGACGGTGCGCTACATGGTGGATGCCCTGGGCAAGCGGGTCCAAGAAGAAGGCCTGAACGTGATCGGGGTCACGACTTCCAACCGGACAACGGCCCAAGCCCAAAGCCTGGGGATTACGATCAAAGACATCGATGAAGTCGACCACATCGACCTGTGCATCGACGGGGCTGATGAAATTGACACGGACTTCAACGGCATCAAGGGGGGCGGCGGCGCCCTGCTCTGGGAAAAGATCGTCAACAACGCTTCGACCAAGCGGATTTGGATCGTCGACGAATCCAAGCTAGTCAAGCGGATCGGGAACTTCGGCGTGCCGGTCGAAGTCATTCCGTTTGGGGCTCAACACGTCTTTAACTACTTTGTCAAGCAAGGTTACCACCCGGTCTGGCGGTTAACGGACGATGGCGCCAAGTACCGGACTGACGAAAAGAACTTCATCATTGACTTAAAGGTGGGCGAAATCGCCGATCCAAAGGCCATGGCCGAAGACCTGATCCACACGGTCGGGGTGGTTGAACACGGGCTGTTCTTAAACCGGGTCGACCAAGTAATTGTCGGCCGCCAAGACGGCCCAGAAGTGCTGGATGTGAACTAGGCGCTGTTACCAGCGGCGGGCAGGCCCCGTCGCTTTTTTTTACTTTATTTATGTAAGCGCTTCCTGTAAAATAAGGGGGAATGTGATTTGAGGAGGACTTGAAAATGGAACTCAACACCCGCAACATGCTGGAGGGCAAACCCTACACCCCCGCCACGGCGGAATTAAACCGCTATGCACGCCAAGGCCACCGGCTCAGCCACGATTACAATCTGACCTACGATGATCAAACCGAACAGCGGGCGGCCATTCTCGCGGAATTACTGGGCGCTCACGGGCAAAACATCTACCTGCAAGGGCCGATCCAGTTTGACTACGGGCGCTTCACCACCATCGGCGATAATTTTTACGCCAACTTTAACCTGACCGTCCTGGACACCTGCCCGGTGACGATCGGCGACAACGTGATGTTGGGCCCTAACGTCAGCCTCTTGACTGCCAAGCATCCCTTAAGGTACCAACAACGCAATTTGCGCGAAGTCGACGGCCAGCTGTTGGATTACGAATTTGGCGCCCCGATTAAGATTGAAGACAACTGCTGGCTCGGCGGTAACGTGACCGTCTTAGGCGGGGTCACCATCGGCGCCGGCAGCGTGATTGGGGCCGGGACGGTTGTAACGAAAGATGTCCCGGCCAATTCGCTGGTCGTCGGCAACCCCGGCCGGGTTGTGCGCCAGATTACGGAAGCGGACCGTTTACAGAACTTTCCGTGGTAACCACTTGCTTTGACGGTCTTCGGCGACCGCCCTATAATAGAAGTTAATCATTTTAAGGGAG
>CHCFD05601__coassemble_483_pt1 | contig 25034 bp, 24 predicted proteins | sample CHCFD05601__metabat2_high_PE_005 | metagenome-assembled genome bin CHCFD05601
ACATAACGGCTTATAGCCGTGGAGCAAACCACCCGTTTTACGGGTGGTTATGATTGTGCTAATTAAAAATTAGTTAATTTGACAATTTTTATGGCAACGGTTACAATGCTTAGGGTTGATTGTTTGGAAAAATTGTAAAGGAGTTTGAAACCAATGCATTTATTCAAAAAATTAAGTTTAGCGGTCGTAGCGGTAACGACCAGTGCCGCCCTCGGCCTGACTGCCTTGCACCAACCTCAAGCGACCGCCGCGCCTGACAAGACCGTGACGATTTACTTAACGCGCCACGGGGAAACGACCGGGAACGTCATGGGCCGGGTGCAAGGTTGGAGTGACTTCCCGTTGACCAAGAATGGGATTACGGTGGCTAACGACCTGGGTTACGGGCTGAAGGGGATCAAATTTGATCATGCCTACAGTGGCACCTTGACCCGCCAGGAACGGACTGCCCGGGCAGTTCTGGACAAGTCGGGCAACGACAACGTGAAGCTGACGACGACTAATAAGCTGCGGGAAGGCGGCTACGGCAGTTTTGAGGGCGACAGTATTGCGGCTGACAACGCGAAGATTGCCGGGGTTTACGGCTACCAAAGCGGCGATGAATTCCAAAAGCAAACCGGCAAGGATTATTGGAACAAGCTGCAAGATGCTTACTATAAGCTCGATCAAAGCAACGAACCGAACACGAAGTTAGCCCAGGCCGACCGGGCGGAAAGTGCCCACCAAGTGCAAAAGCGGATGCAAAGTGAAATGGCCACGATTGTCAAAAACAGCAAGAACAATGATAAGGTGTTAGTGGTCAGCTCGGGGATGTCGATTAATGAGTACTTGTCGACCCTGCCCGGCAACAAGTACCAAGGGGCACCGTTGAAGAATGCCTCAGTAACGAAGATTGTCTATCATAATGGCCATTACCAAATCAAAGGGGCGATCGGTTCGCTGCACTATGTAAACAAGGGGGCACAAAGTCACAAGTAGCCCCGCTGACAATCAACCCCAAATTAGTGCTTAAAATAACGACGGCTAGTGAATCCGAGCGAGGACTCACTAGCCGCTGCTATTTTCTAGCGTGCAATTTCACGGTCATCAGGTGCAAAATCGTGGCTAAAAGGGCGAAGAAGATGATGACAAAGGAGCCATAGGTCCACCAAAAGCCACCGTGGGGCAGTAACTGTTGGAGGCCCATGGTGATCAGGGTCATTAAAGCGACCACGACGAAGAGTTGCAAGTAGCGTTTCATGGTTTGATCATCCTTTCGTTGGCTGCGGTTGATTTTTTGACTCAGTTTTTGTAAGGTCGCCACTTTTTCCGGTGCCAAAGTCGGCGTCGGCCAAGTACCGGTCTGGACGGCTTCCCCCAGTTTGATCAGGCCGGCCGTCCCCAAGACTTGATCAACACTTTGGAACGTGGCGTCGGTGACCGGGCTAAAGAGGTTGGTCCACTTCCCCTGGTAGCAGTTGGTCAAGGTCACGTAGTGCTTATTTTTAAAGCGCCCCGGGTGCATGCCGCCGGCTTGGTCGACGCGGATTAAGTGGGCGCGCAAGGCATCGAAGAATTGCTTTAATAAGCCGCTTTCGTGTCCCCAGTAGGTAGGGGTGGCGATCACCCAAACGTCACTTTGGATCAATAATTGGGTGAGCTGGCCCAGGTCGCGATTCGGGTGGCGCGGGGCTGCCATGTGCAGATTATACTCATTTAAGTTGACCGTGACGGTGGTGTGGGGGGCCTTGACCCCGGCCAGCACCGTTTGTAACATTTGGGCGGTCACCCCGCTTGGATCAGTTCCCGCAAAAATTCCTAAGACTTGCATGACAGAAAATACCTCGCTTTAATGAAAAAGGCCGCAACACCCGAGGGCAGTTGCGGTCGAACTTACTTTTCTTTTAAGTACTTGCTTTGGACCAGCAGGGCTTTGGAGCGTTGGTCCATTGGCCGGTAACCCTTGGTGAACAGGTGGCGGAAGTACATCATATTATAGAAAAAGGTAAAGACCACGGCTGGCCATGGGAAGGTCAACAAAGCGCTGAAATGGAAGGTCAGGGCAAATAAGACGTAAATCGCGTCCCAAACCAACATTAGCGCAAAGTTATACCAGTCCCCCCGGAAAACGGCGGGCAGGGGGCCAAACCAGAAGGTGGTCCACGAAATCCCGACCTTGGCGATCCGAATGTCACCAGCGTCGTTGATCACTTTGGCGTAGTTCGGTGGGACGGGGACGTTTCTTAAGAAATCCTGGTTGTCATTTTGATTGCCAAATGGGTTTTGCACTGGCGAGCCTCCTTATGATTTGAGTTAACTTATTAATTTTAACACATTTGGGTGGGGTTACGCGATGTTGCCTCCGGAAAAGCTCATTCTGAGAAGTTTGTAAAAAAATCAGGCAAAAGGGTTGACGAAGATTAGAAAACAATGATATGATTCTGACAATCAAATGAGCGAAACAAACATTTAGAAAAGCAGAGTAACTGATGGCGGCTACCAAGAGAGCTTCTGGTTGGTGGAAAGAAGTTGGCTTAGATTGGTGAAGATGGGCTTGGAATGGCACTGGCGATTCATTAGTCAGTGACGGGTTTGCACCCGTTACCAATGCAGGGTTATTCAGTTTTGAGTAACTCGGCAAGATTTCACCTGTGAGGGTGAAATGAATCAAAGGTGGTAACACGAGCAATCGTCCTTGATCGAAGCAAACTTCGGTCAGGGGCGATTTTTTGTTTTCACTGCCAGCAGCAGGCTGCCGACTAAGTGGGCGTGGTTTTAAGAAAGGGAGTTGTGAAACATGAAGAAGCGTAAACAAAGAAACTTGATTATTTGGCTGATCTTAGCCGTCGTTGTGGTCGTGGGTGGGATCTTTAGCTTTGCCCACTCCCAAAAGCAAAAGGCCCAAACCGTTACCGTGGGGGTAATGACCCAAACCAACGCGGAACAAAAGATTTGGGAACAAGTTGCCAAGACCGCGAAGGATAAGTATGGGGTCACGGTAAAGCTGAAGAGCTTTACTGACTACACCCAACCCAACAAGGCCTTAGCCAACGGGGACGTTGACTTGAACGCCTTCCAACACTATGCCTTCTTGGACGCTTGGAACAAGGCTAACAAGGGCAGCTTGACCCCAATTGGCAAGACGTTCATTACGCCAATTCACCTGTACTCGCAAAAGTACACCAGCTTAAAGCAATTGCCAAATGGGGCGACGATTGCCGTGCCAAACGATGCTTCCAACGAAAGCCGGGCCCTGTTTGTTCTGAAGAACGCCGGCTTGATCACGCTGAAGAAGCAGGCCGGCACTTTGGCCACGGTGGCGGACATCAAGTCCAACCCTCACAACTTGAAGATCAAGGAATTAGGGGCTGAACAAACTGCCCGGGCATTATCTGACGTGGATGCGGCCGTGGTGAACACGAACTACGCGCAAGCTGCGAAGTTGCCAGATAAGGACATTCTTTACACGGAACCGGTGAACAAGGATTCCAAGCAATGGATCAACGTGATTGTTGCTAACAAGAAGGACAAGAACAAGGATGCTTACAAGGCCGTAGTGAAGGCTTACCAAACCAAGGAAGTTAAGCAATTGATCCACAAGTACTACGGTGACAAAGAAATTACGGCTTGGGATTTGAACCTCAAGTAAGACGCAACATGGCAAGGGAGGAACGTTTATGGCATACATCATTGATTTGGATCACGTCTCAGTAACCTTTGGCGATCTTCACGCGGTCTCCGACGTGACCATCAAAGTCGAAAAGGGCGATGTCTATGGGGTCGTTGGTTATTCCGGGGCGGGGAAATCCACTTTGGTGCGGACCATCAACCTCCTGCAGTTGCCCACCGCTGGGACGATTGAAGTCGCAGGGACGACCCTCTTTAAAGACGGTCAGGCCCAAGTAACCAGTAAAGAACTTCAGGAAAAGCGCCGGAATATCGGGATGATCTTCCAACACTTCAACCTGTTAAATGAGGCAACGGTGATTGACAACGTGGCCTTTGCGCTCAAGCACAGTGATTTGGATGACGATGCGATTGAAGCCAAATGCTACGAATTATTGGATCTCGTCGGGTTGAAAGCCAAGGCCGAAAACTATCCGGTCCAACTCTCCGGTGGGGAACAACAACGGGTGGCGATCGCCCGGGCATTGGCCAATGATCCAGAAATCTTGATCTCCGATGAAGCGACCTCCGCGTTGGATCCCCAAAATACCAACCAGATTCTGGACTTGTTAAAGCGTTTGAACAAGGAACTGGGCTTAACGATTGTTTTGATTACCCACGAAATGGACGCGGTCAAAAAGATTGCGAATAAAATTGCGGTTATGCAGCACGGTCAAGTCGTTGAACAAGGCAAACTGCGTGATGTTTACCTGCGGCCGAAGGCGGAATTAACCCGGCAGTTTGTTGGGGGCTCGTTGGCCGCGGCCGAAACCTTAAAGGCCTTTAACTTAGGGACACTAGGTGAGAATGAACAATTATACCAAGTCGTTTTCAGTGCTCAAACGGTGACGAAGTCGGTGATCTTAGAGCTCTACAAGCAAGTGGGCGTTGATGTTTCCATGCTTTACGGAAACATTGAAGTCTTGGGTGACGAACCAGTTGGGACCATGTTCATCCTGGTCACGGGAGACGAGCAGCAACAAGCCCAAGTGGAAAGCCTGTTGAAGAGCTACCAGGTCGAAGTAACCAAAGTTGATGGGGGGATCTTAGCATGAGTGAATTGATTTCAAAGTACCTGCCGAACGTGGCCAACTTAGGCTGGACCGGTGACAGTGGCTGGGGGACGGCACTTTTTCAAACCATCTTCATGACCTTTTGGCCAGCCGTAATCGGGGGGCTGTTGGGGTTGATCTTTGGTTTGGCTTTGGTATTAACCAAGGACGGTGGGATCTTAGCCAACCGGGCCTGGTTTAACCTGTGTGACAAGATTGTTTCCTTCTTCCGGGCAATTCCCTTCATTATCCTCTTGGCCTTCATCGCGCCCTTTACCCAGTTGGTGGTCGGGACGCAGATTGGGACTACGGCGGCGTTAGTGCCCCTGTCATTGGGGGTCTTTCCCTTCTTTGCCCGCCAGGTCGAAGTAGCCCTGGAAAGTGTCGACCGCGGGAAGGTTGAAGCCGCTCAAGCCTTGGGTTCGACCAACTGGGATATCATCTTTGATGTTTACCTGAGTGAAGCCCGTTCCGAATTGGTCCGGGTCTCCACGGTGACCTTGATCAGCCTGATTGGTTTAACGGCGATGGCCGGTGCGATCGGCGCTGGTGGCTTGGGGAACACCGCCATTGCCTATGGTTACAACCGGTTTAACAATGATGTGACGGTCGTGGCGACCTTCTTGGTGCTGATTTTGGTCCTGATTGTGCAATTAGTCGGGGACTGGCTGGCCAAGAAGTTGAACCACCAAGTCCGTTAAGGGTTAATGCTTGATGATTTTAAAGGGGCTGGGGTGCACAAGCTGCACGCCGCCTCCTTTCTGCATATTGGGAAGGGGCGTTTAGGATGGATAAAACTACCAAACTGCAAATTTTAAAGGAGCTCTTGCAGATCAATTCTGTGAATGGCAATGAAGTCGCGGTTGCCCGCTACTTACAGGCCTTATTTGCCCAATACGGGCTTACGGCCAAGGTGGATGAATTTGGCAACCAACGGGCGAACTTGATTTTGGAAGTCGGCAGTGGCGACCGGGTGCTGGGGGTAACCGGACACATGGATACCGTGGCGGTCGGTGATGAAGCTGCTTGGCACCACCCGCCCTTTGGGGCGACGGTCATTGGCGATAAAGTGTACGCCCGGGGCGCGGCTGATATGAAGAGTGGCTTGGCGGCGCAAGCGATCGCGTTGATTGAATTAGCCCAAGCCGGCGCCTTTCCAGGCCGGGTCCGCTTTTTAGCGACAGCCGGCGAGGAGTTTGGGACCCCCGGAGCCAACCGCTTAGCAGCGCAAGGACAAGCGACCGATTTGGCGGCCTTGCTGGTGGGGGAAGGGACCAGTGGCAACGTTGTCTATGCACACGCTGGGAGTATCAATTACCGCTTGACCAGCCAGGGGAAGGCGGCCCACTCCTCGACGCCGGAACGGGGCATCAATGCCCTGGCCCCGTTGGTCAGCTTCTTTGCCAAGGAACAACACCTCTTTGACGAGGCCGCGGTTGATCCCTTACTTGGCCCAGTTAAGCACAGCGTGACGGTCATCAAGGGGGGCGAGCAGGTGAATTCGATTCCCGCGACCGCTGAGTTATTGGGCAACGTGCGCCCGACCAAGGCGGTGCCCAATCAGGTGGTGATTGAACGCTTGCAACGTTTGGCAGCGCAACTGGATGCGGCAACGCCAGGGATCAGTTTGGAACTTGAAGTGCTCCACGATTTCTATCCGGTGGCCTCAGCGCCAACGGGGGCCTTTGCCCAGTTGGCTTTGACGGCGGCTAAGCAGGCCTTTGCCACCTTGCCGGGGCGCCCGGTGCCGACGCTGGAAACGATCAATGGCGCCACGGACGCCAGCGTCTTTGCCAAGGTAAACCCAGACTTACCGGTGGTGGTCCTCGGGCCAGATGCGTGGGAGTGTTCCCACCAGGTAAACGAGTGGACGACGATCTCATCGTATTTGGCGGTGATTGAGGCCTACAAGACGCTGATTACCAGCTTTGCCAACGCATAAAATTCGCCCCTGCCTTCGCCGGTGTAATAGCCAGCGCGGGCAGGGGCGTTTTGTTAATTCCGGAAAATTATTGGTGACTGACGACAAATTCGTGAATTCGCCGGATCGCTTCCTTTAAAGTGGCCAGGTCGGTCCCGTAGCTTAAGCGGACGTGACCATCCATGCCAAAGGCGCTCCCGGGAACGAGGGCGACGTGAGCTTCGGTCAACAGGGCGGCGACGAAGGCATCAGTTGTGGCAAAGCCAGTCGCCGCCACGGCCTCAGCGACGTTCGGGAAGAGGTAAAAGGCACCGGCCGGTTGGCTTTCCAAGTGGAAGCCCGGGATGGCTTCGACCAGGGGTTGGATGGTATTGAGCCGTTCTTCGTAGGTGACTCGCATTTCTTCCACACAGGCTTGATCGCCAGTTAAGGCGGCTAACGCAGCATACTGGCTGGCCGCCGTTAAGTTGGACGTGGCCTGACCAATGAAGGCGGCCAGCGGCTTGATCAGCTCTTCGCTGGCGACGACATAGCCAACGCGCCAACCAGTCATTGCGTAGGCCTTCGACAGGCCACTGACCAGGATGGTGTGCGCCTGAATCGCTGGGCTTAAGTCTAAGAGGGACGTAAATGGGGTGCCGTTGTAAACCAGCGCTCCATACATATCGTCAGCGATGATCATCAAGTCTTTAGCCACGGCCCAATCCCCGATGGCTTGCAGTTCGGCCTTGGTGTAAACTTCGCCGGTTGGATTGGTCGGGGAATTTAAGATTAAGACCTTGCTCTTGGGGGTCCAAGCGGCATCTAATTCGGCGGGGGTGACCTTTAGCTGGCCCGAAGCGGGCGGCACCAAGACGGGCTGGCCGCCGGCTAGCTTAACTTGTTCACTGTAACTGACCCAGCCAGGGACGGGAATTAAGGCTTCATCGCCGGCTTCTAAGAGGGCTTGGCTGAGCGCGTAAAGGGCGAACTTACCACCGGTGGTTACCACCACGTTGGCAGCAGTGAAAGCCGTGTGGTGCTGATGGTTGGTGAATTCGGCGACGGCTTGGCGCAACGGTAAGATCCCCGTGGCGGCCGTGTAAGAATCAGCCTGGCCAGCTTCGATCGCTTTGATGGTAGCCTGGCGGATATGGGTCGGGGTATTAAAGTCGGGTTCCCCGATCGTTAAGTTCAAGACGTCAATGCCCGCGGCTTGCATTTCTTTGGCCTTAGCGGACAGCGCCAGGGTTGCGGGCGGGGTAATGTTTAAGACCCGGTGGGATAATTTCATGATCGTTCCTCACTTTGTTGTTAATTTGCCGAACAATGGCGGCAGAAGCTATGAATATTGTACCACGTTTTCTGACTGGTTAGGCTTGATACTGGCGCAGTGCGGCCGCGAAATCAGTTAAATCGCGATCAAGCCGCAACAGCTGTTGATCTTTAGTAAAGCAATGTTCCGATTCGCCCAGGCAGACAATTTGCCCCTGACAGGTCATCTGGTAACTGAGGGTCAAACGAATCCGGTCCAGTTGTTTGACTTGGAGCCGAATATCAACTTGATCCCCAAACGTGGTGGGGTGTTTATAGCGGCAGTTGACCGCCACGACGGGCGAAATGATGCCCCGCGCTTCAAATTGGCGGTAGTCCCAACCGATGGCAGCCAAAAAGCGGGTGCGAGCTGCTTCCATCCACCGGACGTAATTAGAGTGGTGGGTAATCCCCATCCGATCGGTCTCGTAGTATTCGACGGTGTGGGTGTACAATTGCGCGGGGTCATCGATGGTTAATTGGCTGAGGTCAACCTTGGCCAACGCGGCCAACACGGGACGCGCTGCCGGCAACCAAGCCAAGTCGGCCAACGCTTGGGGTGTCCCCCACTTGAATTGGTCGTGCGCGTTGGGCGTTAAAGTGGTTTGCCGCAAGCGGGCGTAGAAGACTTGCAGGTGGACTTCCCCCCACGGGTAGGGGTGGACAATGGTGGGCAGGACCCGTTCGCCAATTACGGCCGCGACCCCGAGTTCCTCTTTAATTTCGCGTTGTAAGGTTTCCCGGGGATCTTCACCGGAATGAATTTTGCCGCCGGGGAATTCCCACGCCCCTTCGCCAAGGCGGCCGCTGGCACGTTGACCGGCTAAGATTTGGTCGTGATTGACGATCACCGCGGCCGCAACGTGGATTTGTTTCATCAGGAATCCCTTCTTTTCTCAATTTTCTTTAATGATAGCAGAAAATGTGGGGGATGTTAACGGTGTGGGGGCAGCGTAGTTCCCTAGTCAGGTCGGGGCGAGGACTGCAAATCATAAAATTAAAAATTTCTAATTAACTAGTTGACGAGGAGCGAGAATCATGGTTTAATAACCACAACTTGATTAAACCTTTCTAATGATTCACTGGAACCCCAGTAGCAAGCGCGTTCCCTGGCCCAGAGAGTCAGCAAAGCTGGAAGCTGACCCACAGCGTGGTTGCGAATTACACTCCAAACCCAAAATGAATCACGCTGGCCTCCGATACGGCCAAGAGGTGCATACACGCATGAAGCTGGGTGGTACCACGGAATCATTTCGTCCCGCGTCTGAATTATCAGGCGCGGGCTTTTTGTTTTGAGGGGGGAGAAAAATGCGGTTAACTTGGTACGGTCGCTTTGGTTATTGTGGGACGGATCCTTATTCTGCCGCGGGGCAAAGTTTGATCACGCACGTTACCAAAGAGGAGATAAACAATGAAAAAATCAATTCGCCGGTCGGAACCGGTCTTTAGCTTATGGGAAAGTTTATTGGTCTTGGCAGGAATTTTAGGGTTATTGGGCTTTTTAATCATTATCGAACACCAAGAACCCCAAGCGCCATTATTGATCGCCTTTGTGTTGTTAATGGTTTACGGTCGCTTGCGGGGCTTTAGTTGGAATACGATTATGGCCGGGGTCCGGACGGGGCTGCGGGCTGGGGTCGATCCGCTGGTAATTTTCCTAACGATTGGGGTCTTGATTGCGACCTGGATTTTTTCGGGAACGATTCCGACCATCATGTACGTTGGCTTTCAATTGATCTCGGTCAAGTTCTTTTTACCCACGGTCTTTCTGGTTTGTACCCTGGTGGCAATTGCCTGCGGGAGCTCGTTTACCAGTGTCTCCACGATGGGGATTGCCTTCATCGGGATTGGGGCAACTTTGCATATCAATCCTGGACTGACGGCCGGGGCGATTGTCTCGGGGGCCTTTTGTGGGGCCAATATTTCGCCCTTGTCCAGTACTACGAATCTGGCGGCTTCTACGGGCCAAATTGACATCTACAAGCACATTAAAGCCCTGCTGTGGACGGACTTGCCAGCGTGGTTTTTATCGTTGGTCTTCTTTACGGTTATGGGATTGAATGCGCGGTCGGCCAGTTTGGCGGCGATTGAAAAGATGATGGCGGGATTAAAAGCCGGCTTTTGGATTTCGCCGGTGACCCTGCTGCCGGTCTTGTTATTAGTCGGCCTGGCCGTTTTCAAGGTCCCGGCCTTGCCGTCGTTGGGGTTGGGGGCCTTGTTTGCTACCGCCTTGGGCTGGTTGCACCACCCTACGCTGACGATCAATCAAATCAGCGCCTTGATTATGAATGGCTACGTGGCTCACACCCCCAACAAGGTCATTAATGCTTTGCTGTCGAAGGGGGGCATCAGCAGTATGTTGACGTCTGAAGCCTTGATCATCTTTGCCTTGACTTTGGGCGGTTTGCTGATTGAATTTAAGATCATCCGGGTCATTATTGAAAAGGTGGAACAAATCGTCAAGGGGGCTGGCGGCTTAACGGTGGCCACGGCCTTGACGGCAATTGGGGTCAACCTGCTGGTGGGTGAACACTACCTGGCGATTATCTTGCCCGGGGAATCATTTAAAGAATCCTTTGATCACCACCACTTGCCGCGCCAGTGCATGACCCGGATTCTAAACGATGCGGGGGCGGCCGTTAATGCGATCGTGCCGTGGAGTGTGTCGGGGGTCTTTATTGCCACGACCTTGCAGGTCTCCACCCTGGCCTACATTCCCTTTGCCGTCTTCCCGACCTTAGTCACGATCTCGTGTATCATTGCTGGTTTTTCGACCCGGGCCTCGCAGGCCACGAGCCGGGATGAATTGGTCTTTAATTAAATTTCGGATGAGAGTGAGCGGTCTGGTCGGGGCCGCTCTTTTTGGTGGGCGCAAAATTAAATTTTGCAAAAATTCTGAGCAGATCATTTTTAGAAAACGTTTTCTTTGGGTAAAATCAATAATTGGTAGGGAGGATAAAGCTTGATTTACCAGTAATTTGCTAAGCGTTAACCAAATTGGACCGTATCAATTTTCAAAAAGGTTGACTTTTTCGCAAAATGCTTTATCATGATAATCGTAAATTGATTCCGATTTACGATGCGTTATATTAAGTCAAACACGTAGTTATTTCTTTACTTAAAAAGGAGTGTAAATTTAATGGCAGTAGATTACGATTCCAAGGCATACTTGGAAAATGTTGATGCTTACTGGCGTGCTGCTAACTACCTTTCAGTAGGTACGCTGTTCCTGATGAACAACCCACTGTTGCGTCGGGACTTGAAGGCAGAAGACGTTAAGCCAAAGCCAATTGGTCACTGGGGGACGATTGTTCCACAAAACTTCATCTACGCTCACTTGAACCGGGTTATCAAGAAGTACGGCGTTAAGATGTTCTACATCGAAGGTTCCGGTCACGGTGGTCAAGTGATGGTTAACAACTCATACCTTGACGGTTCCTACACGGAAATCTACCCGGAAATTACCCAAGACGAAGCTGGGATGGCTAAGTTGTTCAAGCACTTCTCCTTCCCAGGTGGGACTGCTTCTCACGCGGCACCTGAAACGCCAGGTTCACTGCACGAAGGTGGGGAACTGGGTTACGCCCTCTCACACGGGGTGGGTGCGATCTTAGACAACCCAGACCAAATCGCTGCTGTTGAAATCGGGGACGGGGAATTCGAAACTGGCCCACTGGCTGCTTCATGGTTCTCTAACCGGTTCATCAACCCAGTTACTGACGGGGCGGTATTGCCAATCCTGCAAGTTAACGGGTTCAAGATTTCTAACCCAACGATGATCGCCCGGATGAGCGACGAAGAAGTTACGAAGTACTTCGAAGGGTTAGGCTGGAAGCCATACTTTGTATCTGCATACAAGGGCGGCGACTTCGACGCATTGAAGGACCACATGGAAGTTCACGCGGAAATGGCTAAGGTCATGGACGAAGCGATCGAAGAAATCCAAGCAATCCAAAAGAAGGCTCGTGAAGACAACGATGGTTCAATGGCTCAATGGCCAGTTATCATCTTCCGGGTACCGAAGGGTTGGACTGGCCCAACCAAGGACTTGGATGGTAACCCAATCGAAAACTCCTTCCGTGCTCACCAAATTCCAATTCCGGTTGCCCAAGACGCAATGGAACACAAGGACATGTTGGTTGACTGGATGAAGTCCTACAAGCCAGAAGAACTCTTCGACGAAACTGGTTACCCAGTTGACGCCGTACGGGCTAACGTGCCAGCTGCTGAATTGCGGATGGCTATCAACCCTGAAACCAACGGTGGGGCAAACCAAAAGGCCCTGCGCATGCCAAACTACCGTGACTTCGCCGTTGAAGTACGCGATGGGAACATGCACCAAGACATGATCGAATGGGGTAAGTACATCGCTAAGATGATGGAACTGAACCCGAACAACTTCCGTGGGTTCGGTCCTGACGAATCCAAGTCCAACCGGCTTTACGCTGCCTTGGATGGTTCCAAGCGGACTTGGACGGCCGATGTTCACGAACCAAACGACGAAGACCTCGCCGTAAACGGTCGGATCATCGACTCACAATTGTCTGAACACCAAGCAGAAGGGTTCTTGGAAGGTTACACCCTGACTGGTCGTCACGGTTACTTTGCTACTTACGAATCCTTCGGTCGGGTAGTTGACTCCATGCTGACGCAACACATGAAGTGGATGCGCAAGGCTAAGGAACAATACTGGCGTAACGATTACCCAGCCTTGACGTTCGTTGATACTTCCACGGTCTTCCAACAAGACCACAACGGTTACACGCACCAAGATCCAGGTCTGTTGACGCACCTTTACGAAAAGGAACGTCCAGACATGATCGGTGAATACTTGCCAGCTGACACCAACACCCTGTTGGCCGTATCTGACAAGATCTTCCGTGAAAAGGAAAAGATCAACGTGCTGGTTACTTCCAAGCACCCACGTCAACAATGGTTCTCCATTGACGAAGCTACTGAATTGGTTGCTAACGGGCTGGGCTACGTTGACTGGGCATCTACGGACCAAGGTGAAGAACCAGATGTTGTCTTTGCTGCTTCTGGTACGGAACCTACTGAAGAAGTCTTCGCTGCAGTTGAACTGCTGCACGACGCCTTCCCAGAACTGAAGATCCGGGTAATCAACGTGGTTGACGTAATGAAGTTGATGACGTTAGACAAGAACCCTGAAGGGATGTCTGACGCTGACTTCGACCGTTACTTCACGGCTGACAAGCCAGTTGTCTTTGCATGGCACGGCTTCCGTGACATGGTTCAAAGCCTCTTCTTCCCACGTCACAACCGCAACGTTCACATCCACAGCTACATCGAAAACGGGGACATCACGACTCCATTCGACATGCGGGTATTGAACGAACTTGACCGTTACCACCTGGCTAAGGATGCAATCTTGAGCGTGGCTGGTTACGAACAAAAGGGTGCGGCCTTCGCCCAAAAGATGGATGACATGGTGGCTAAGCACAACCACTACATCCGGACTTACGGCGATGACATGCCTGAAGTTAAGGACTGGACTTGGAAGGGTCTTAAGTAATAACTACTGACAAACGCGTCATAAATTAAATGAAAAAGGGAATGGTGATGGATGTCGCCATTCCCTTTTTTGCAATCAAAATAATTGTCTGCTGAGGCAAAAATGAGTACAATCTAATCAATTATTGAGCGGATTAGGAGGCGGTGAAATGCAAAAAGGGTTGATCATTGGGGCAACGGGCAACTTAGGACGCGTAGTGACGCAGACGCTCTTGGGGCGGACGACCGCGCACTTAACCTTATTTGCGCGCCACATTGACCGGTGGCGGGTCGTCGAAAAAGATCGGGTCGCTTTGGTTAAGGGCGACGTCTTGGATGAGGCGCAATTAAGCCAGGCCATGGCGGGCCAAGACTTTGTCTTCGTAGCGTTGCGGGGTGACTTACCCGCTTATGTCCAAGCCATTTTATCGGCGATGCAAAAGGCCGGGGTGACGCGGGTGATTTTTATTGCGGCGATGGGGATTTATGATGAAGTTCCGGATGAACCAACCGCCAACTTGAGTCATAATCCGGCCCTTGCGCCCTACCGCACCGCCGCCGATTTGATAGAAGCTGCTAGGGTAGTCTACACGATCATTCGGCCAGGGTGGGTGACCCAGGGGCCCGTGGCCTATGACTTAACCGAACGCGGGGAAGCCTTTGGCGGTCACCATGTTTCGCTGGCCAGCGTGGCCGATCTAGTCCGGCGTTTGGTCACGGAACCAAAGTTTGGCCACAATGCCAATTTTGGGATCCATACGCCGCTGATAAAAAGATGAGAAAAGCTTGACAAGAACGCTGACTTTTTGTAAGATTTAAGACAATTAAATGAGATAACGATGAGAGATGAGTAACGCGGTTGAGTTGCGCAGCGAGCTGACGGATGGTGGAAGTCAGTCAAGGAGGCCGGGTGAAGATGGTCTCGACCAATCAAGTACGGGTGAGCAAGTGGTGAGCCCAAGCCGGTGTGACTACCGATACCAGGTCACCCTGTAAGTTTGAGCAGGGGAAGAGGGCCCAAGTTGGGCTGAAATTGGGTGGTAACACGCGGCAGCGTCCCTAGAAGTACATTAGTATTTCTAGGGGCGTTTTTTGCTTGGTGGCATCGTTGGGGATTAAGGAGGAACTTTAAATGCGCAAGAAAAAACGGCAACGGCGATTATGGGCCTTAATCATTGCCTTGGTCATCATCCTCGGGGGCCTCGGGGCTTATTGCTATCACCAGGTCACAACGCCGAAAACGACGACGGTCAAACTGGGCTTAGTGGGAACTGATTCGGAACCAGTCTGGAACAATGTGAAGCACCGCTTGGCCAAACAAGGCATTAAGTTGGAATACGTGACCTTTAACGACTATGTTCAACCAGACGTCGCCTTAAAGGACGGCCAGATTGACATGCACTCGTGCTTGACGCGGTACTACTTTGAGGCGTACAACAAGAAGGAAAACGCCCACTTAAAGGCGATTGGCAATACCGTCATTTCCCCATTGGGCCTGTACTCGTTGAAGTACCACTCCTTGGCCGCCTTGCCTGACGGGGCGACGATTGCGATTCCTAATGAACCGACGACCCTCGGCCGGGGCTTAAACTTACTACAGTCGGCGGGCCTCCTGAAGGTGAAGGGTGACGCAGGGATCAAGCCCTCGTTAAATGACATTACCAGCAACCCTAAGCACCTGAAGTTTAAGGAAGTCGACCCGGCTACGACGGCGCGGGCTTTGAAATCGGTCGATGCGTCGATCATTAACGGGAATTACGCGGAAGCCGCTAAGTTGAATCCTAAGCAGCAGGCCATTTACTTGGAACCGGTGAACAAGTCAACCAAACCGTACGTTAACATTATTGCGGTGCGGGAAAAGGACCAGGATAACCCGGTCTACCAAAAGATTGTCAAAGCCTACCAAACGGAGGCAACCAAGCGAGCAATCGAAAAAACTTACCACGGCTACCAAGTGGCGGCGTGGCCAAAGTTTGGGCGCAACTAAGGGGTTTTTAGCGGGAGTAACAATTTTTTAAGCAATGCTAATTTGAAAGGCAGGTTATCAAGATGAGTTTAGAAACGGCGATTTTTGCGGGTGGTTGTTTTTGGTGCATGGTCCAACCCTTCGATACCTATCCCGGGATTGAAAAGGTGGAATCTGGTTATACGGGTGGTCACGTGCCCAACCCGACCTACGAAGAAGTTTGCACCGGCACGACCGGCCATACCGAAGCGGTGCGGATTACCTTTGATCCCGCCCAAGTTTCCTACCAGGAATTAGTCGAAATTTACTGGCACCAAACGGACCCGACCGATGCCAGCGGCCAATTTCAAGACCGGGGGGATAATTACCGGCCGGTGATTTTTGTCAAGGACGAAGAGCAGCGGCGGATTGCTCAAGCTTCCAAGGCGGCCTTGCAGGCCAGCGGCGAATTTGGCGATGACCCCATCGTCACCCAGATTGAAGACGCCCAACCGTTTTATGTGGCCGAAGATTATCACCAGGACTTTTATAAGAAGAATCCGGCTCGCTTCGCCTTAGAAGAAGCTGGTGGCCGGGCCCAATTCATCGCCCAGCACTGGGGCAATGATCAAGCTAAATAAGCAACAAAAAAACAGTGACGCTCGGACGTCACTGTTTTTTGTTGCGTTAAATGCGGACGGTTAAGACATCGCACGGAGCAAAGCGTTGCACATAGGCGGTAACCGAGCCGACCAGGACCCGTTCCAGGGCGGTCAAGCCGGTCCGCCCCATAACGATTAAATCGGGCTGGTGATCCAAGGGGAAGTCTTTGGCAATGACTTGCTTGGGATTACCAAAGCGGACGTGAATGTCCACGGACTTTACGCCGGCTTGTAAGGCTTCTTCCTTTAAATCGCGCAGGCGGGCCGTGACCAATTGAACCAAATCAAAGGTTTGGTCTTCACTTAACGCGAGAATATCGGCGTAACCATCCGCCAGTTGGTTGACCTGGGCGACATTTAAAATATCAAGGTGGGCATCATTTAACCGGGCGACTTGAATCGCGGTTTCCATGACCTTGGGGGTCGCTTTAGAGCCGTCAATTGGGACTAAGATTCGTTTGTAGGAATTACTGAGCATAATAATTTCCTCCCCTGTTTTGCTACCTTTATTATAGCAAAATTGTACATTCGGCGGTGAGTCTAGTAGAATGAGAAAAAAACGAAAATAAAGGACGGAGAAAAGTGAAGACAAACGAAAATACGCTGAAGGTGATCGGTGCGGCGACGCTGGCGGGGCTGGCCACGATCATCGTTGAGCTGTTTATGTACCACCAGGTCGGGGTGAGTTTAACCAGTGGGACCGTCTGGGGACGGATCGCCTTTATGGTGGTTTTGGTGGGGCTCATTATTGGCTTGGCCCTGGCCGACTGGCGCTTTGATGGCTACGTTACGATTGTTGGCATGTTACTGTGTGCCTTGGCCAATTTTGGCGGTTTCAGCCAGGTCACTGACCGCTTGAGCCCGGGGGGCCTGGCGATCCAAGTGATAGCGATCGGCGGCTTTTTAGCTAGCTTGGCTGGTGTTTGGTACGGGATTATCCAACGCAAGAATTATACCGCGCGGAAATTAAAGGAACGATTGAAATGAAGTTAACGAAGGATCAATATTTAGCACAACTAGAAACCCATCTGCAAAGTCAACAGGAAGCCACCACGGGCGCCAAAGTCCAACAGCCTGCGACTTTAAAGCGGGGGCTGAGTTTTGTTTTGGACCAGCTCAACAGTGGTTACTTAGGCCAGTACGAGTGGAGCGTGCGCTTGCGCAAGGGGACGCCGGTCAGCATTCGCTTAGAAATGAATCTGATCAACGTGCCGGTTAAGGATGCCGCCCGCTTGGATGGCAAGCTGTTGGAAAACGAGCCCACCTACGGCGTCAACTTATACATGGTCGCGGAAGGCGACGAGCTGAATAAGTCCGGCTTGCGGATTGATTTATTGGCCGATGAGGCACAATTAGCGACCGCCAGTCCGGCAACTTTGGTGAAGGGCTTGCAAGAGTGGGTCGCCGCGCAATTAGCGCAAACGATGGAAAATCGCACGGCGGAATAATTTTAAGCGAAAGGTGGTGAGAAAGTGTTTTACGCACCGTTCTGTCAAGTTACCCCTGAATAAAATTCGGGGGCTTGTAGACTTCACCCATCAGCTCATCGCTAAATGAGTTACTAGCTACAATTTACCTAGATAGGGCCAGCGTAACAACATCTCAGATAATATATTATCTTCTGGTCGGAGCACTGCTCGGCTGGCTGGTCTTAGGTGAGACGTTGCAGGCGGGTTTCTTTTGCGGGACCGGCTTGTTGGCGGTGGGAATTTGGTACCAGTTGCGGGCGTAGAACTTTACCATGCGCCCAAAATGTGTTAAATTAAACGTTGCGATGAGCTGAGAGGTTTGGTTGTCACCCAAATGGCAACCCCGCACTAGCGGTAAAACTCTCGTGGGGCCCATAACCTGCCGGATTGCAGGGGGCTCGGGGTGAAACGTAGTGGACGACGTTTCACCCCTGCGATCAAAAATTGATCAAGACACTGCACCCAAACCAGTACCAGCTGGGGCGGGTGCTTTTTTAGTTTTGTTTAAAGCTCCGGGCTAAGGACCGTTTTCCCCCGAATTGCGGGTATAATAAAAATATGAACTTTCGTAAAGGGGTGGCCAAAAATGAAGATTTTAGTGGTCGATGATGACAAAGAAATTGTGCAACTTTTGGAAATCTACGTTAAAAATGAAGGCTACGAACCCGTGGCAGCCTACAACGGCAAAGAAGCTTTGACCAAGCTTAATACGACGCCCGACATTGGCTTGGTGATCTTGGACTTGATGATGCCGGAGATGGACGGGATGGAAGTAATCAAGCAATTACGCAAGGATTCGGCCATTCCGGTGTTGATCTTATCAGCTAAGACAGCGGACATGGATAAGATTCAGGGCCTGATTTCCGGGGCCGATGACTACGTGACCAAGCCGTTTAATCCGCTCGAAGTAATGGCGCGGGTCAAGTCGTTGTTGCGGCGGAGCGAAGGAACGGTCACCAACGACCAGCCGGACGTGTTAAACGTCGGGCCACTGCAAATCAATAAGGATTCCCACGAAGTTAAGACCTTAAAGGGGGACTTGATCCAACTGACGGCTCTAGAATTTGGCATCTTGTATTTGCTGGCCAGTCATCCCAACCGGGTCTTTTCAGCGGATGATATTTTCGAACGGGTCTGGCAACAAGAAAGCGTCGTATCAGCCAAGACGGTGATGGTCCACGTGAGCCACCTGCGGGACAAGATCGAAGCGGCAACCGGGGGCGAAAAGGTGATTGAAACCGTTTGGGGCGTTGGATATAAAGTTGCGGCGCACTAGCCTAAGCAGAAAGGAAGACCATGTTGAAACTAACGGGGCGCGAAAAAAGCGCGCTTTTTTTTGAAGGCGTCGTGACGGTGGCCCTCCTGATCTTGATTAACGTGGCGGTAATTGGGATCATTCAGGGAGTCATTCAGTCGAATCCGGGGCTGGCCAGTGGGATTTTTATCATTAAGCAGTCATTGTGGTTTGGGCCTTACCATACCCAGATTTGGTCCTATCAGCGGATCGTGATCGGCCTGTTGATGCTGTTAGACGGTTGGGTTGTCTGGTGGCGACTCAAGCGGCGCTATCACCAATACCAAATGGATCACATCATTGCCGAGCTACACTACATTGCCCAAGGCCACTTGGATCACCGGATTCCTTTTCGCTTGAAGGGGAGTGAGCAACACGTGATCACCAGTGTCAATGCCCTGGTCGACAGTGCCGTCCAGTCGATGAATGATGAACGCCAGATTGAAAAATCCAAGGATGAATTGATTACCAACGTCAGTCATGACTTGCGCACGCCGTTGACCTCCATTATTGGCTACTTACGGTTGATTGAAGATAAGCAATACCATTCTGAAGAAGACATCGTTAAATATTCCCATATTGCCTACGAGAAGGCCAAACAAATGAAAACCCTGGTGGATGACCTGTTTGAATACACTAAGGTGCAACAACACGGGGCGCCGGTGAATATGATGACCGTGGATCTTTCCCAGTTGTTGGAGCAAGTCAGTGCCAGCTTTGAGTTGGAAGGACAAAAGCGGGGGATTGAGGTTAGCTCGGCAACGCAGCCGACCCCGCTCTTGGTGGATGCGGATCCCGAAAAATTGGGCCGGGTCTTTAGCAACCTGGTCGCCAATGCCCTAAAGTACGGCAATGGCGCCAGCTACATCAAAATTGACGCCCGCCAGGTCGGTGCGTCAGTAGTGATCGAAGTTGCCAATGATGGGACCCAGATTCCGGCCGCGTCCTTGGGGCATTTATTTGAGCGGTTTTACCGGGTCGAATCCTCGCGTTCCAAAGATACTGGCGGGACCGGCCTGGGCTTGGCGATCGTCAAAAGTATCGTGGACTTGCACCACGGGGAAGTCGAAGTGACGTCCACACCGCAGGTGACGACCTTTACGGTCATTTTGCCGTTGCACCAAACGGCCGTTGCTGCGCAAGGGTGAGCAAAGTTCGCCGCGAATTGTGTTTGAAGATATTCACCGAAAATTAAATATGTTACCATAGAAGGTGAGCGGTAAAAAGGTTACCGCAATCTGACGACTTCAACATAATTTGGAGGAATATCTTCTTGCAACAGAAAGCACATCAATTCAATCCAGGGAACCAGCGGTGGCTGGAGGTCTTGGGGATCTCGATGCCCCTGTGTTTGAGTTACCTGCCAATCGGGGTCGCGTGTGGGATTTTGCTGCACGCGGCGGGGATGAACTTTGTCCTTACCTTTTTAATCTCGATTATGGTGTTCTCTGGTGGGGCCCAATTTATCCTGGCCTCGTTGTTGGTAATTGACGCCCCAATCAGTACGATTTTTATGACCCTGTTCTTCCTAGAACTGCGGTACGCTTTGCTGGGGTCCAGCCTTTCCAAGTACTTCCGGTCCTCAAGCCAGAAGTTTGTCCTCTTGTTTTCAGCGTCAATGAACGATGAAAACTACGCGGTTAACTATCTGAAGTTTGCGACCGATAAGAAGTGGACTCCCCAAGATGCGTTAATGGTGGAGCACTATTCGCTGATTTCTTGGGCGAGTGGGAACCTGATTGGGGGCTTAATCGGCAGTACGGTCACGATTGATTTAGAAATCGTTGATTTTGCGTTAACGGCCTTATTCATTTACATGATCGTAATGCAGATGCGGAGTCACTTGAGTTTGATTATTTGCTTGACCTCAACGGCCCTCTCTTTGTTCTTCTTAACGTTAACCAAGAGCACCCTGGGGATCATTATTGCCACTTTGATTGCCTCTTTGATTGGGTTTGCCATTGAAGATTGGGTCCGCAAGCACAGCAAGGATCCTAAGAACGCGTGGGTCTTAAAACGGCTCTTTAGGCCGGCGATGACCCGGCATACCGTCGAGGATCGGCAAATGTTGAGTGAAAAAAAGGCCCAACAGGCCGCCCAAGTGGAAGCAGCAAATGATAGTGGAGAAGAGTAATGGATACGTTTGTGACTAATTTAGCGGTGGCGTCGCTTGTCCCCAGCCATCATAATACGGTCTACCATTTGATTGTGATTGTGGTGGCCGCGGTAGCCGCCTTTTTACCCCGGTATTTCCCCATGCGGTTCTTTACGAACCGGAAGATTCCGGAGTGGTTTAATGAATGGATGAAGTACGTGCCCGTCAGCCTATTTACGGCGCTGGTGGTCAAGGCCCTCTTTTTGGACGGTAAGTACCAGTACTTCTTTGATCAGGTCAATGCCCTGGGGACGAATGTAACGGTCTTTGGCCATGCCAGCTATTTGATTGCGGCGGTCTTAGTGGCAATTGTGGCCTACTTTACCCGCTCGATGCTGTCATCGGTGGTGGTCGGCTTGGTGGCCGTCTGGTTGTTAACCTTTGTGCTTTAAAAATTAATGAATTAACCAGCAAAAGCGGCTGACGAGCGTGGTGAAGGCTCGTCAGCCGCTTTTTAAAGTCCAGTAAGTAAAAGCTTAGGAAAGATTAGGGACGAAGTCGCCGGCGCAACCAGCAGTGACTAAGGACCGCGAAGAGACCAAGGCTCCCCAGGGCCCAGGCCAGCTGACTGATCCGGTTCCCGGTTTGTGGCAAGCGGACTGCGCTTGCCGGGGTCAGGGTCGCCGGGTTGCGGGCTGGGGTTCCTCCTTGCGTTTCGGTTTGATTCCCAATCGCGTTTGGCTTAGCGGCAATTCGCCCAGGCTGCTGGGCTGCAGTGGCCGACTGATCCGTGAGAGTCGGGGTCGGTTGTTCGCTAACTGCGATGGCCGGCTTGTGATCAGCTGGTTGGCTTGCTTGGGGCTCCGCGCTTGCCTGGCCGGTTGACACCTGGTCACTACTTGTTTTTTCCCCCGTGGTGGCCGGTTGATCCACTGGGGTGGCAATTTGCGGTTCGTCAGGGGTGGTTCCAGGCTGTTCTGCGGCCGGTTGGCTAGGTTCGGTTTGTGTTTGCGCCTGCTTTGTGTCGGTTACGGTTTGGTCAGCAGGGGTGGCTGGTGGTTGAGGCTCCTCGCTGGTTGTGGGTTGATCAGCGTCACTGCTTACCTGTTGGTCCAGCAATTTGAATTGGTGGTGGTCTTCAAAGAGCTTTCCGACCGCCAGCAAGGTCTGGTCGCTGCCCTTGGCGCCTTGCAGTTGAATTCCGAGGGGTAAGTTGGCCGCGGAAAGGTAGGTTGGCAGACTGAGGGCTGGTTCCCCGGCCAAGTTAGCCAACTGGGTAAACGGGGTCTTGGTTAACCCGTGGAGCCAAGCATCGTAGATTAATTGCATCTGTTGATCAAACGGCAGGTCACCGCTGGCCTTTAATTTTTCCACGTCAGCCGGCAGAAAGGCCGGATCGGAGTTTAAAGGTGCTACGACGGCGGTAGTAGGAGTTAAGTAGAGCGGATATTCTTGGTGGAAGGCGGTCATCGCTTGCTTGACTAAGGCCAATTCACCTTTAAAGGCAGCCCCAACGGTCTGAGGAGCTTTTTTGCTGGCTTCGTACAGGGCGTAGGTCATCGGGCTGATGACGTGATTGGTAACATCATCAGCCGTTAGATTGCGGTGCAAGAAGTGATTGGCCAGGTAGTTGGCGGTGGAACCATTGGACAAGGCGCCTAAGAAGTAGGCTTGCATCAGCTGCACGCCATCAACCGGGGCCGGGTGTTCTTCGACCTGGAAACCCTGCTGGCGCAAAAAGGCCACCGCCTGTAAGACGGCTGCTTTAGCGTCCGGGCTGACTGGCGTCCCGACCGGTGAAGTGGTGGAATAAGCAATCTTTAATTGGGTTAAATCTTGCGGGACTGGCTGTAACATGTCCTGGTGGGCAGGATTCATTAAGCCAGTGAGAAGGGCTTGAGTGTCAGCAATACTGCGGGTTTCGGCAAAGTTAACCACTGATGGGGTGGTCGAATCCCCAAGAATCAGGCCCTGCGTTGGTTTGAGGCCGATAACCCCGGACCATGAAGCGGGGATGCGCAAGGAACCGCCGGCATCGTTCCCGGTGGCTAAACTGACCCACCCCGCCGCGACGGCGGCTGCCGAACCCCCAGAGGAACCGCCCGGATTCCGGGTGGCGTCCCAAGGGTTGCCGGCATTCCCGTTTAAGTCAGACTGGGTTACGTTAATCAAGCCCAGTTCTGGGAAGTTGGTTTCGCCGAGGATGATGAAGCCCATTTTTTGTAATTGTTGGACGAAGTTTTTGGTGTAGGTGTACTTATTATCGGCTTCAAAGGTTAACCCGTTGGTCCCCGGGTAGCCCTTCATCGCTTGGCCCAAGCCCTTGATCAGAATTGGAACCCCAGCGAAGGGGGCGTTGGGGTCAACTGCTTTCACCTGGGCGGCCGCCCCAGTCGGATCCGTATAGATGACGTCGTTGAGGGCGGGATTTTCCGTCTTAATTTGCTGGAAGGCTTGCTCAACTAGTTCCTGAGCGTTCACCTGACCGGTTTTGATCATGGCGGCCAGTTCCGTGGCGGATTTGCCCTGGGTCAGGGCCTTGAGTTCAGCGGGCGTGTGCGTTGGAGCTTGCGGTGCCGGGCTTGGGTCCTCTGGTGGGGTCGTTTGATCACTAGGCGAAGTTGGCGTTGGGGTCGGTGTTTCACTTGAATCATTGAGAGCGGTGCTTGCCGTTGCGGCCGGGGCCGCCGTTGTTTCCGTTACCGCTGGGGCGGTGGCATTCGCCGTGGCGGCGTGGGCGGCTAGTGGGAAACCGCTAAGGGCGCTGGCCACCAGGAGGGCGGCTAAGGCTTCTGCGGATAATTTACGAATTCGGTGATTGTGTATAATAAATCTCCCATAAATAGTCATTTTTAGCTTAATTATACTATTTTAGAAAGCGTTTTCAATCGCCTGATCAGGATTTTTTGCCGGCGGAATGGTGCGGGAACTCACGAGTAGAGGCGTTAATTGCCAGCCGAGGGATAAAGAAAGCCCCGCTCCTTGCGCAGTTTTGCACGTGCGTGAGAACCGGGGGGAAATTATTTGCTTTGGCGCCGGTGACAGAGGGTCTTGAGGTTCCGGGTCAAGTTCTGGGTAAAGGTTAGGGCGCGGACGACGTGGTTTGGATCGATATGGTTGGTCATCGCCTTTAGGACCCGCTTGGGTTCGCGGGCGGCAAAGATAAAGCTGCCGTTGCGTTTGGTTTGGATCTTGAAGCGGGGGATCCATTTGCCACCAAACAGAAGCGAAGCCACCACCAAGTCAATTTCATCCCACGGAATCTGGACGAAGTTTTGGACGTTGCGGTCTTCGTAAAATTCGAATCCCTCATCGCCAATCATGATCTGACCGTAGGCGCTAAAAGTGGTAAAGTAAGTGCCCTTGGCGATTAATTCGGCTTTTTTGTTCAATGATTCAACCATAAAATCTTCCTCTCTGACTGAAATATGTATAAACGCCAGTCCTTCCCAATGAAGCACTGGCGCATTGATGATCAATGAATCAGCTTAGCCGAGCAAGCCGATAACCCGACCGATAATCCCGACCACAAAGAGGCCTAAGATGATTACGATTGGGGAAACCTTCTTCTTCAACAGCCACATGCACAACAGCGTCAGCAGCAAGGCCGCTAAGCCTGGAATCAGGGAGTCAAGGTTGTCTTGCAAGGTCGTGACCTTGTATTCCGTTAAGGACATCCCTTTGCCCATGTTCCATTGTTCCAGGACGGTCTTGATGGCAGTAGGGTTGTTAGGCAGCTTGTCCCAGTCGATGTAAGCCCCAGAAGATTGCTTGATCCGGGAAACTTCGGGGGTGAACTTGATGGTAACCCACCGTTCGATTAAGGTCCCTAAGACAAACATCCCCATCATTGCGGCCCCCCGGGTGACCTTTTGCAGCAAGCCCCCGGATACGTCGTCGGTAATCTTGGTCCCAGTTCGGTAACCAAATTCTTGGGTGTACCACATAAAGGCAATCCGTAAGATGTTCCACAAAACGAAGAACAGGATTGGACCAAGGATGTTCCCAGAGATGGCCAAAGAAGCCCCTAACCCAGCGATAATTGGCCGCGCCGTAAACCAGAAGACGGGGTCACCAACCCCGGCCAATGGGCCCATCATCCCAACTTTAACCCCGGACATCGTGGCGGCGTCAATCGGCGTCCCGT
>CHCFD05601__coassemble_503_pt1 | contig 22383 bp, 21 predicted proteins | sample CHCFD05601__metabat2_high_PE_005 | metagenome-assembled genome bin CHCFD05601
AATTGTTTGGACCGCGAAGGGTGCCGTAATTTTCGCAACGCTTTCGCTTCAATTTGCCGGATCCGTTCCCGGGTCACACCAAAGACCTTACCGACTTCTTCTAAGGTCCGCGTCCGCCCGTCATCCAGCCCAAAGCGGAGCCGCAAAACGTTTTCTTCCCGGTCGGTCAGGGTGTCCAAGACGTTTTCGAGTTGCTTTTTCATCATTTCGTAGGCCGCGTGGTCCGCCGGACTGGTAGCATCGTGGTCTTCGATAAAGTCGCCCAAGTGGGAGTCGTCTTCTTCCCCAATTGGCGTTTCTAAGGAAACTGGTTCTTGAGCGATCTTCAAGATGTCACGGACCTTCTTGGTTGGCATATCCATTTCCGCCCCAATTTCTTCCGGCAGCGGCTCACGGCCGAGGTCTTGGAGGAGTTGGCGTTGGATCCGGATCAGCTTGTTGATCGTTTCAACCATGTGGACCGGAATCCGAATCGTCCGGGCCTGATCGGCAATTGCCCGCGTAATCGCCTGGCGAATCCACCAGGTTGCGTAAGTGGAGAACTTGAACCCTTTGCGGTAGTCGAACTTTTCGACCGCCTTCATCAGCCCCATGTTCCCTTCTTGAATCAGATCAAGGAATTGCATCCCCCGCCCAACGTAGCGCTTGGCGATCGAAACCACCAGCCGCAGGTTGGCTTCGGCCAGTTCCTGCTTAGCAACTTCATCGCCCTTTTCGATCCGCAGGGCCAAGGCAACTTCTTCGTCGGCCGTCAGCAGGTTGACCCGGCCGATTTCCTTTAAGTACATCCGGACCGGGTCGTTGATCTTAACCCCGGTGGGCGCCGAGGTATCCTTGACCGCCTTATCGGACAGCTTTTCGGTCGCCCGTAAAGCCCGCGGGTCCGGATCACCGTTTTCGTCGACGACGCTGATCCCGGCATCTTCGACGTTTTGCATCAAATTGTCCATCCCTTCTGCGTTCAGCCCAAACGGAGTTGCAATTTGATCAGTTAATTCGTTGTATTCGATTTCCTTTTGTTGCTTGTAGGTCCGAATCAACTTACCGACGGCCTTGTCGTAAGCCGCTTGATCAAAGTTTTCCAAGTTTGAAATTACCAGGTCTTTTTTTGCATTCTTTGCCATTATTAATTAATCTCCTCCGTCTTCATTGCTTGCTGACGTTGATAGAGTTGCACCAATTGAGTGGTTAAGTGCAGGATTTGGTCGCTGTCGCCCAGCATGCTGGCCTCGTTTAGGGCCGCTTGGGTCTGTTCGATCTGGGCCGTGAGCGGCAGCTCCGTCGTCAGGACCCGTAGACAATCGGTCACGACCTGCGCTTTTCCTTCTTCAGCGATAATTTGGGTTTCAACCTGACTGAGCAGACTTTGCGCCCCGGGGGTGAGGTGATCCATCACCGCCGCGGGGACAAAGTCCGAATGACCCGCCAGGTAGTGCTTAATGACCGTGTACAACTGCTGGTAGGCGAGCTGGGGAAACTGAAAATCCGCCAAAGCATCCAGGCGGTAGCGCACTTCCGCATCATAACAGTAGTATTTTAACAGGATTTGCGCCGCCCGTTCGCCGCGCGACAGGGTCGTCGGCTGACTAGCCGCCGGCACCGTCCAGTCGGGATCTTCAGCTGGTGGGGGCACCGACCCCGCTTCTTCTTCTGGCGGCGGAACGGTCCCCATCGGCGCCGCCGGGACGGCCCGCGGCGCGGGGATACTGGCCAATTGCCGCTCCAAACTGCCCAGGTCCAGGCCAAATTCCCCCGCTAATTTTTTCAGGTAGACACTTTGCCCCACCGGCGTCGGCACGGTCGCAATCACTTCCAGGGCCGCATTCAAGTAGTTAATCAATTCACTTTGCTTTTGCAAGTTCAAATCCTTGCGCAAGTACGCCAAGCGAAAATCGACCGCCGTCTCCTCGCCATGGGTCATATATTCCTGAAACTTGAGACTACCGTACTTTTGGACGTATTCATCCGGGTCCAGACCCGCCGGCAGTTGGACCACCCGTAAGGTTAAATCCGGGGCGGTATCTTCGACCAGCTTTAAGGAACGATCAATCGCCGCTTGTCCCGGCTCGTCCCCATCGTAGGCAATCGTCAGCTGACTGGTCAGGCGCGCGATGGCTTGGACCTGTTCGCTGGTAAAGCTGGTCCCCATCGAGGCAATCCCGGTCTTGATCCCGGCCCCGTACGCCGCAATGACGTCCATAAATCCTTCAAACAGGGTCAAGTGCCCCGCCTTGCGCGCCGCCTGCTTGGCCAAATCCAGGTTAAAGAGGGTCTGGCGCTTATTAAACAGGGGCGTTTCCGGACTGTTAAGGTACTTAGGGGTATTGGCGGGGGCCTTTTTAGCCAGGATCCGCCCGGAAAAGGCGATCACCTGGCCGTTGGCATTTTTAATCGGGTACATTACCCGCCCGTGGAAGCGGTCCTGCAACTGCCCATCCGCCCGCTCGACAAACAGGCCGGACTTGCGCAAAAACTGGTAATCCAGCTCTTGTTGCTGGGCGTACTGGTATAAGACCGGCTGCCCATTGGTGGGTTCGGGCGCAAAACCGAGGTTGAACTGATCGATCAATTCCCGCGTCATCCCCCGGTCCAAGAGGTACTTTAAGGCTGGCTGCCCAGCCGGCGTATTGACCAGGATGTGGTGATAGAGCTTGGCCGCTTGTTCGTGCAAGCGCCCCAACTGGCCTCCCTGGCTATTTGGATTGGACGGCGCGGCCGCCGTATACTGGCTGGGCAACTCCAGGTCGGCAAACTCCGCTACAGCTTCGACCGCCTGGGGAAACGACATGTCATGTAATTGCATTAAAAAACTAAAGACATTCCCGCTCCGGTGACAGGAGAAGCAGTAGAAGAATTGCTTTTCCTGGTTGACCGAAAACGAGGGGGTATCATCCTGGTGAAAGGGACAGTGCCCCATCAGGTTTTTCCCCTGCTTTTTCAGCTGCACATCTTGACCGATCACATCCGCAATATCAACCGCATTGCGGAGCCGGTCTAAGACCTCCTCCGGGATTTTCGCCATTCACAACCCCCCGCTCGTACATGCATAGTTACGAAAGGTCGCCCCCTGAAAACGGAATGCGACCTTTCATCAAAATACTACCTAATAATACTATTTTATATTCTAGCACAAGGGCCGGGGCTTGCCAAGGGGCCGGCTTATTTCACAATTAATTGGTCCAAGTTCCCCAAGCGGCCCGTTAAGTCCGCCAGCAGGGTCAGTTGGGCCAGCCGGTTGTTCTTGACGGCTTCGTCCTTGTCCATAATCATGTTTTCCGTGAAGTAAGCCGTGATCACGTCCGTCAGCGCCGTTAACTGGGCAAACAGGTCCGCCAGGCTCAATTGGTCCGCCTGCTTGGCCAAAGCAGCCACGGCCGTGTGCAGCGCCGTTTCCGATGGGTTGACAAACTTGGCTGGGTCCACCGTCGTTGGCAGGTCGGCTGGGGCCTTTTGGGCGATCCGGATGACCCGGGTCAGGGCTTCAATTTGGTCCTTGAAGCCCGCGTCCGCTTGGTGGGCCGCCAGCAGTTGGGCTGCAGCGACAATGTTGACCGGATCGGCCACTTTAGTGTCAGTCGCCGCGTCAATTACGTCATGCCGCAAGTGCTCATCACTCAGGAATTGCTTGATTCGGTCGAGCAAGAAGGTCCGCACTTGGGTGGCATTCTTCGTGTAGTCGTAGCGCAAGTCCAGGTTGGCAACGGCTTGGGCCGCTTGGGCTTGGAAGGTCAAGATTGGCAAGTGCCAGCCTTGGGCCACCAAAATCCGCATGATCCCGGCCGCCTGGCGCCGCAGGGCGTACGGGTCGTTGGAACCAGATGGGATCAAGTCCACGGCAAAGAAGCTGTAAATTGAGTCCAGCTTGTCGGCAATCGCCAGCAGGGCGCCGAGCTTGGTCGTCGGCAGGTCCCCTTCCGCCGCAATTGGCAGGTAGTGTTCCCGCACCGCGGCGGCCACGGCCGGCTTTTCCCCGGCTAAGTTGGCGTAAATTTCGCCCATAATCCCCTGCAGTTCGGCAAATTCACCAACCATTTGCGTCGTCAGGTCGAACTTGTAGATCGCACTGGCCCGCTGCAGGTCCGCCAATTCGGCTTCACTCAAGCCTAATTGGTGCCCGAGGGCTTGGGCCAAGGCGCCGGTCCGGGCCATCTTTTCGGCCATCGAGCTGATTTGATCGTGGAAGCTGACCTTGCTCAAGCGGGCCACGTATTGGTCAATGCTGAGCTTTTGGTCTTCTTCATAGAAGAATTTGGCGTCTTCCAAACGGGGAACCAAGACCCGTTCGTTCCCCTTGATCACGTTATCCAAGTGGTCGCGGTTCCCGTTCCGCACGGAAATAAAGTGCGGCAAGAGCTTGCCAGCGTGATCCCGGACGCAGAAGAAGCGTTGGTTGTCACGCATGGAAGTAATCAGGACTTCTTCGGGCAAGACGAGGTACTTTTCATCAAAGGCCCCGGCAAAGGCGGTTGGCCATTCCACCAGGTTGTTGACTTCTTCCAGCAGTTCCAAGTCTTCGTCCAAGACCCAGTCGTGTTCGGCCACTAAGGCATGAATTTGTTCTTGGATCAAGGCCTTGCGCTTGGCTTGGTCGGCAATCACAAAGTCGGCCTTGAGGGCGGCTTCGTAATCGGTCGCCGTGGCGATGTCAATAGCGTGGCCCAGGAACCGGTGCCCCTGGGTGGTCCGACCGGCCGTCACGTTTAAAATGCTAAACGGCACCACTTGATCATCCAACAAAGAGACCAGCCAGCGAATCGGCCGGATAAATTGAAGGTTGAAACTGCCCCACTTCATCAAGGTTGGGAAGTTCATCGCCGTGATCACATCCGGCAACTTGGCCAAGACCTTGGCCACTGGTTGCCCCGCGACGTGCTTGTTGACAAAGACGTATTCGACCCCTTTGACGGCCTTAAATTCAATGTCATCAACGCTGACCCCTTGGCCGCGGGTAAAGCCTTGGGCGGCCTTGGTCCAGTTACCATCAGCATCTAAGGCGATCTTTTTGGCCGGGCCCTTGACTTCTTCATCTACGTCCGGTTGCTTGTCTGCTAACCCGGAGATCAGCAAGGCCAAGCGCCGCGGCGTCGCAAACTCTTGGATTTGCGCAAAGTCAATCCGTTCTTCCTTTAAGAAGTTGGCCACCCGTTGGTGCAATTGGGCGATACTCTTGGTTACCACGTGGGCCGGCATTTCTTCTACGCCGACTTCTAACAAGTATGAGTGCGTCATTACTTTTCTCCTTTCTTGGCTTGCTTGGCAGCCCGGGCCGCCGCTTTTTCGGCCGCCTGAGTGTACTTTTCAACCGTTGCTTGGCGCTGTTGTTCGTCGTGAATCAGTGGGAAGCCGAGCTTACGCCGTTCTTCGACAAAGGCCTTGGCAATCATCTTGGCCATGATCCGGATCCGGTGCAAGTAGCCGGCCCGTTCCGTGACGGACACGGCCCCGCGGGCATCCAAGAGGTTAAAGGTGTGGCTGCACTTCAGCACATAGTCGTAAGCCGGGTGGATCAACCCGAGCTTAATCAAGCGCTTAGCTTCACTTTCAAAGTTGTCAAAGTCAGCCAAGAGCATGTCCTGATTGCTTTCTTCAAAGGCGTACTTGGAGTGTTCGTATTCGGGTTCCTTAAAGATGTCACCGTACAAGACCCCGTCGGACCATTCCAAATCATAAACCGAGTTGACGTTTTGGATGTATTCTGCCAGCCGTTCCAAGCCGTAGGTAACTTCGGCCGCCACCGGATCCATTTGCAGTTCCCCGACAACTTGGAAGTAGGTAAATTGGGTCACTTCCATCCCGTCGAGCCAGACTTCCCAGCCGACCCCGGCACACCCCATTGAAGGGTTTTCCCAGTTGTCTTCCACGAAGCGAATATCGTGTTCTAAGGGTTCAATCCCCAGTTCGCGCAGACTGCCCAGGTATAATTCCTGGATGTTGGCCGGCGAAGGCTTCATCAGGACTTGGAATTGGTGGTGTTGGTAAAGCCGGTTTGGGTTTTCCCCGTAACGGCCGTCCGCCGGCCGCCGGGATGGTTCGACGTAAGCGGCGTTCCACGGTTCGGGCCCGATTGCCCGCAAGAAGGTGTACGGACTCATCGTCCCGGCCCCCTTCTCGTTGTCATACGCTTGCATCAACATACATCCTTGGTCTGCCCAGTATTTTTCCAGGGTAAAGATGATCTCTTGGACCGTCATTTTCTTGGCCATGCTGTTTCTCCTTTCACTCTGCTGCCGATGGAAAGTAAAAAAGCCCCGCAGCGACGGTTAGCCCGTGGCTGCAGGGACGATTACTCGCGGTTCCACCCTGCTTTTTTGCACTATGCAAAACAGCTTCATTATTCCAGCTCGGGGGTGCTCCGAAAATCCGGCGGGCTTGCACCAATCTCCCGCTCGCTGTGAAATGGATCTCTTCTTCCCGTCATCGCCAGCAGATATTCAAAAATATACGTTGTTAATAGTACCCGCCTACCCGCCAAAAGTCAATCGTCCGGGGTGATTTCACGAATTTTCGCGCGGCGGCAAAGTCAATTGATCCTGCCAGCTGGCTAACGAATCCAGAAAGTGCTTGCTCTTTAAGTGCAAGCCGACCTGATCGGCGTAAATCTTATCCAGCGCCCAGCGCAGGGCCCGCTGGGTTGGCGCGTCAACGTTCACGTCCCCGACCGTTTGCAGATTTAAGTGGGCAAACAAGCGCAGGTAATTGACCACCTTCGGCTGCAGATGCAAGCGGTGCTCGTCTTGATCCCAGTGATCGCGACATAAGACGCCCCCAAACGCCTCCGAGTAATCCAGTGGTAAATCCCGCCGCCCACAGATTAAGCAGCCATCCCAACGCGGGGCCACCCCGAAGCGCCCCAACAGTTGAACTTCTAAAACATTGACGATCACTTGGGGCGCCTTGCCGGCATCGAGCAATTGCAACGCGGTCAAAATTTGGTCATACCAGGCCCCGATCCCCTGCCCCTCTTCAAAGGCCACCCCGACCAAATCGAGCAGGTAGGTCGCATAGGCATTCGCGGTCAGATCTGGCCCCAAGTGCTTGAGCTGGTGGGTTTCTTTCGCGGCGACCAGGTAGGATAAGTTGCCCCCTTCCAGCCAGCCGACGTAGGTCCCATACGTAAAGGGCAAGAGCGGCGCCGCCAACTTAGAACCCTTGCGCCGCGCCCCGCGGACAAAGAACATCGTCGGTCCCAGGTTACGGGTCAAAAACTTCACCAGCAGATCGTGTTCGCGGTAGTCGCGCCGAAATAAAATCAAACCTTCAAAATCAGTATTTACCCGGGCCATTGCGGCGCCCCCTTTCAATTCATAAGAAAAACCGGGGTGCGCCCCGGCTTTAGCAGCTCATCATTAGTAATCGGTATTGCGGTAGCCGTAGTCCTTGAGCATGGCAGCCTTGTCGCGCCAGCCTGGCACCACCTTGACCCACAGCTGCAAGTAGACATGATCACCCAAGAGGTGTTCGATGTCTTGGCGGGCGCTTTGCCCAATTTGCTTGAGCATCGCCCCCTTCTTGCCGATAATAATCCCCTTTTGACCCGGCCGTTCCACCACGATGTTGGCGCTGATGTGGACGGTGTCTTCACTTTCGCGCTTCACACTGGTCACGTCAATTGCCACGGAGTGCGGAACTTCTTGGCGGGTCAAATGAAAGACCTTTTCGCGAATCATTTCGGCAATCACAAACCGTTCCGGGTGGTCCGAAATCTGATCACTCGGGTAGTACTGTGGTCCTTCCGGCAGTTGGGCAACCAAATCATTGATCAATTGGTTGACGTTATTACCCTGCAAGGCCGAAATCGGGATGATCCCCTTGAAATCTAAAGTTCCTTCGTACTGGGCCACAATGTCTGGCAGGTCATTGGGGTTGACCAGGTCGATCTTATTGACAACCAAGTAAATCGGCTTGTGGACCTTCTTTAAGCGTTCGATGATAAATTCATCCCCCGGCCCCTTTTTACTGTCGGCCGGAACAACGAACAAGACCGCATCGACTTCATCCAAGGCCGACAGCGCCGAACGTTCCATGAAGTCACCCAGCTTGGTCACTGGCTTGTGAATCCCCGGGGTGTCAATAAAGACAATCTGGGCATGATCGGTCGTGTAGATCCCCTGAATCTTATTGCGCGTCGTTTGGGCGACATTGCTCATGATCGCTACTTTTTGGCCGACCACGTAGTTCATCAAAGTCGACTTGCCCGCGTTGGGCCGCCCGATCAGGGCCACAAAGCCCGAGTGAAATTTTTCTTCCGTCATCTTTTCCATCCTTTATCATATTAAATCAGTGAGGTACGGTGCCAAGACCAAGAGGCCAATCACCACCGCCAAGCCCGCAGCTAACAGGACCAACCCCGCAGCCACATCCTTGGCCAGTTTAGCATTTTCATCATAACGTTGCCCAACAATTAAATTAACCAAAGCCTCAATCACCGTATTCAAAAATTCAGCAAACCAGACCAGCGCAATCGCCAGGGCCAACCAGCACCAAGTATTTAAATCCACGTGCAAGCCCAGCCCCACCACGACGACCACCCCCGCGGATACCAAGTGGCTGCGCATGTTGCGCTCATTTTTAATTACCGCCCAAATCCCGGCCCCGGCGTGGCGCAAGGCCTGGCTAAAGTGGCGATTTTTGCCGGTCTGCGGGGCTTTAGCGGGTGAGCCCATAAGCCGTTAAGATCGCCTCTTGGAGGCTGAACATCGCCGCTTCATCGGCCGGTGTCTCGTGGTCGTAGCCGTTAAGGTGCAAAAAGCCGTGCACCAGCAAGAAGCCGAATTCGCGGTCCGCCGAATGGCCTAAAAACAGCGCCTGTTCCTTGACCTTATCCAGGGAAATAAACAAATCCCCCAAGTCCAGTGGCAACTCGGCTTGCAATTCCGCCGGCAAGGTTAAATCCTCCTCGTCGTTGATCGCAAAGGAAATCACGTCCGTTGCCCGATCCACGCCGCGGTACTTGGCGTTAAGCTCCTTCATTTCCGGATTGCGGACCAGGGTCAAGGACAACTCCGCGCTGGCTGGCAAGGCCAACTTGGCCGCCGCTTGGGCCAACAGTTCTTCGGCCAGGGCCGTTTGGTGCTCCGTCAGCATCCCCTGGCTGTGGTCATAAATTGTCAGTTCCATTAATTCTTCCCCTCTGCGCGGTCATAAGCCGCGATAATCTTGGCAACGACGGGGTGGCGAACCACGTCATCGGCCTGAAAGTAGACAAACTCGACCGCCGCGACGTCCTTTAAAATTTGTTCGGCCGACAAGAGGCCACTCTTGGCCCCCCGCGGCAGGTCGATTTGCGAGACGTCGCCATTGACGACCATCTTGGCGCCAAAGCCCAGCCGGGTTAAGAACATCTTCATTTGGGCCTTGGTGGTGTTTTGGGCTTCGTCGAGGATCACAAAGGCGTTGTCCAAGGTCCGGCCCCGCATGTAGGCCAGCGGCGCAATTTCAATCACGCCCCGCTCCATCAGGCGTTCGGTGTGGTCGGCGCCAAAAATTGAGTTTAAGGCGTCGTAGATTGGTCGCAAGTACGGATCGACCTTTTCCTTTAAATCACCGGGTAAGAACCCTAAGCTTTCGCCGGCTTCCACGGCCGGGCGGGTCAAAATAATCCGTTCAACTTCCCCGCGCTTGAGGGCGGCTACCGCCATCGCTACGGCCAAGTAAGTCTTCCCGGTCCCGGCCGGGCCGATCCCAAAGGTAACGTCGTGATTTTTCATCGCGTGGACGTACTGGCGCTGGCCAAAGTTCTTCACCCGAATCGGCCGCCCCTTGCGGTCATTGATGATTTTTTCTTGGTACAGGTCGGCAAAGTATTCTAACGTCCCCTTGTGGGCCATCTTCATGGCGCTGATGATATCGGTACTGGCAATCGTAATCCCCTGCTCGATCAAGGCCACCAGCTGGTCTAAAATCGCCCGCGTTAAATGCACGGCTTCATCGGGCCCGCTGAGCTTCAATTGATTGCCAAACGGGTGAATCGTGATGCCCATCCCCTCTTCGAGCAGGCTGACGTATTGATCCTGCGTCCCGAGGAGGGCAATTTGCACCCGCGGGTTATCGATTTCATATTGCATTTCAATTATTTTTTCTGCTGCTGCCAAAAAAAGCTTTCCCCTTTTTTACTAAATTATCTGAAAAAATTATAGCACAGTTGACCGCCAAAACGACAGTGATCAAAAAAGCGACCGGCAGACCCGATCGCTGGGAAATTTATTTACCTTGTAAGAACTTCTTCACGGTTTCGTTGACGACCTTACCGTCGGCCTTGCCCTTAACCTTCGGCATGATCGCCCCCATCACCTTGCCAAAGTCCTTCATGCTCGTGGCTTGGACCTGGGCAATTGTGTCCTTGACGACTTGGGAAACTTCCGCCGGCGTTAATTGCTTGGGCAGGTACTTTTCGACCACGGCCAATTCGTGCTTGACCTGATCAATCAAGTCTTGGCGCCCGGCCTTTTCAAACTCGGCCAAAGACTCCTTGCGTTGCTTGAATTCACGCGCCAAGACCCCGTTGGCTTCATCGGGCGTTAAATCGTGGCCCAGCTTGATCTTTTCGTTGGCCACCGCCGCCTTTAACATCCGAACCACGCTCAAGGTTGCCTTATCCTTGGCCTTCATAGCCGCGACCATATCCTTGGTTAATTGCTCTAATAAACTCATTGTCTTGCCTTCCTTTCGATACGAAAAAAGCCCCGGTCAAAGAACCGGAGCTTTTAGCCATTAGTAACGACGGCGCTTGTTCTTACGCTTTCGTGCCGCTTCAGACTTCAACTTGCGTTTTACACTTGGCTTTTCATAGTATTCACGCTTGCGGTATTCTTGAAGCGTTCCGTTCCGTGAAACCGTACGTTTAAAGCGCCGAAGAGCATCGTCTAACGATTCATTCTTCCGAACGATAGTCTTGGACATATTGAATTCCCTCCCTCCGAGCTTAAAATCGTACTGTTATACCAGATCATTCTGGTTTATCCACTACGCACTATATTTTAGGCATCCTCTCCCCGAAAGTCAACAAATTTTTGAAATTTTCTTAGGGACCAGCCAGCCAAATTTAGAGGTCCTTAATCATAAAGCGGTCCATCGTCTGGTGGTTGGCCGTTTGCATCGGGCCCGGCAATTCTTGGAAGCCCATTTTTTCGTACACGTGGCGCGCGGCCGTAAGGGTATGGTGCGTTTCCAAGTACAAGTGGCGAAAGCCCGCCTGCTTGGCGCGCTGTTCCACGGCTTGCAGCAATTGGTAGCTGAGGCCGCGCCCGCGGGCGGCGGGGGTTAGATACACTTTTTGCAATTCCGCCACTTGCTGGGCCGGGGCGTAGGGCGCATACCCGGCGCCCCCCAACACGACCCCGTCGTCGCTGACCGCCACCACGTAGCCCCGGTCCGGAGCCGCTTGGTAGTAGCGACTCAGGTGCTCCAATTCCGGATCAAAATAGGCCGTCCCCGGCCGGGCTAGGTTTGCAGCCTCCAGCGCCTGGCGAATAATTTGGGCCAGGGCGGCATCGTCTTGGGCTTCAATTTCTCGCATCAGCATTGTATTTCCTCCCGTCCGTTCTGGTTGGGTCTCATTCTAACAAACCTGAAACAAAAACGCCAATCCGTTTCAAACCGATTGGCGTTTTCGTTAAGCATTAGTCTTCATCCGCGGGTGCTTCAGCAGCGACCGTCAGATGCAATTCCTCCAACTGTTCTGGATCAACCATCCCAGGAGCAGCCGTCATTGGTTCAATCCCCTTAGAGTTCTTCGGGAACGGGATCACGTCCCGAATGTTGTCAGCTCCTGCCAACAGCATTACCCAGCGGTCAAAACCAAAGGCCAGGCCCCCTTCCGGCGGCATCCCGTTTTCCAGCCCCCGCAAGAGGAAGCCAAAGCGGGCGTTGGCTTCTTCCTTGCTGTAGCCCAGTGCCTTTAAGACCTTTTCTTGGACCTTTGGATCGTGAATCCGGATCGAGCCCCCGCCAATTTCGTTCCCGTTCAAAATGATATCGTAGGATTGGGCGTGAGCTTGGTGTGGGTCTTCCCCTTCTTCCAAGTAGTGAAGGTCTTCTTCCTTGAGCATCGTGAAGGGGTGGTGAGCGGCAATCCACTTGCCAAAGCCTTCGTCGTATTCAAACATCGGCCAGTTGACCACCCACAGGTAGTTCCATTGGTTTGGCGCAATCAAATCCATTTCCTTGGCGATGGCTTCCCGCAGGTAACCCAGGGCATCACAAACCACGTGGAAGGTATCGGCCACGAAAAGAATCAAGTCGCCTTCTTTGGCCCCCAAGCGTTCGTTGATCGGGTCGGCCAGATCCGTTAAGAACTTGGCAATCGGCCCGTTGTAACCGTCGGCCGTAACCTTTACCCAGGCCAGCCCCTTGGCGCCGTAACGCTTGATGTATTCTTCCTTTTTGGTAATGTCCTTACGGGAGTAGTGGTCGGCCCCACCCGGGACCGCAATCGCGCGGACGTAATTGCCGGCCGCCACGGTGCCAGAAAAGACCTTAAAGCTGCTGTCCTTAACTAAATCGGACAGGTCGTGAATTTCCATCCCAAAGCGGGTGTCCGGCTTGTCGGAACCAAAGCGGTCCATCGCTTCTTGCCAGTCCAAACGGGGGAATGGCGTTGGCACATCGACCCCCAGGGCTTCCTTCATGACTTGCTTGATCAAGCCTTCGGTCATTTCCTGGATTTCTTCGGCCGTGGCGAAGCTCATTTCCGTGTCAATCTGGGTAAATTCCGGTTGGCGGTCCCCCCGCAAGTCTTCGTCCCGGAAGCAACGCGCCATTTGGTAGTAACGATCCACCCCGGCGGCCATCAACAATTGCTTAAACAATTGCGGTGATTGGGGCAGGGCGTAGAAGTGCCCGTCATACAAGCGGGATGGCACCAAGAAGTCCCGCGCCCCTTCCGGCGTTGAGCGGGTCAAGTTTGGCGTTTCCACGTCCATGAAGTCGTGGCTGTCGTAGTAGCTGTGAACGATCGCGGCCACCTTGCTGCGCAACTTCATGTTCTTCATCATTTGCGGCCGCCGCAAGTCTAAGTAGCGGTACTTTAAGCGCAGGTCTTCCGCCGCTTCGACGTCATCTTTGATTTCGAAGGCCGGCGTCTTGGAGCGGGCCAGGATGTTGGCTTCCTTAACTTCGACTTCGATCTTCCCCGTCGCCAGTTCCGGGTTGGCTTGGGCCCGGGCCCGTACCAGCCCGCGGACTTCAATGATGTATTCATTGCGACATTCGTTAGCTACTTCAAACGCCGCCCGGTCGTCTTCTTCGTTAAAGACCAGTTGGACGATCCCTTCGCGGTCCCGCAGGTCAATAAAGATCAAGCCCCCCAGGTTGCGCCGCTTGGCGACCCAGCCCTTTAAGACGACTTCTTGGCCGATTTGTGCTTCGCTGGTCCGGCCAGCGTAGTTTGTCCGTTTCATTTGTTTATTCCCCCAATTGTGCCGTGTAGACGCCCTTGAAGTCCGCTAAAACATCCGCCAACTTCAGGGTCACTTCTTCTTGCGTTGCCATATTCTTAAAGTGGACATTGCCGGCAGCCAGTTCGCGTTCGCCGACCGTTAAGACCGCCTTGGCCCCGGCCTTAGCCGCCGTCTTAAACTGGGCCTTTGGTTTGCGGTCCAGGTAGTCGCGTTCGGCAATCAAACCAGCAGCCCGGGCGGCTTGCACTAGCTGCAAGCTGACCAGGTTCGTTGCTTGGCCAATCCCGACCACGTACAGGTCCAGCGTTGGCAAGGTCGGCAAGGCCGCGCCCTCTTCTTCCAACAATAAGAGCAGCCGTTCCAGGCCGATCCCAAAGCCGACCCCGGCCAAGTCAGGGCCCCCGAGTTGTTCGACGAGGCCACTGTAACGGCCCCCACCACAGATCGTGGTGTAACCGTGGCCCAGCGATTTGGCTTGAACCATCACTTCAAAGATCGTGTGGTTGTAGTAATCCAGCCCGCGGACCATCGTAGCGTCGACCACGTAATCAATCCCTAAGGCGTCGAGCATTTGCTTGACGGCTTCAAAGCGGTCGTGGGCTTCCGGCGTCAAGTAATCCAGAATCGATGGCGCATCAGCCACGAACTGCTGGTCGCGCGGATCCTTGGAATCCAAGACCCGCAGCGGGTTCTTTTCCAAACGGGCTTGGGAGTCTTCACTTAATTCAGCATAGTGCGGCTTTAAGTAATCAATCAGGGCTTGCCGGTAGTTGGCCCGGCTGGTTTGGTCCCCCAGGGAATTGATGGCGACCCGCAGGTTGGTCAACCCCAGCTTGGCAAATAATTGGCAGGCCATCGCGATGACTTCCACGTCGATCGCCGGATTATCGGCGCCAAAGGCTTCCACCCCGATCTGGTGGAATTGGCGTTGCCGCCCGGATTGCGGCCGTTCGTAACGAAACATTGGCCCCAGGTAGTAAACCTTGTAGGGCTTTTGGAATTCCGGTCCGTACAGCTTGTTTTCGTTAAAGGCCCGCACGACCCCGGCCGTCCCTTCTGGCCGCAAGGCGATGTGGCGATCCCCCTTGTCGTTGAAATCGTACATTTCCTTGGTGACCACGTCGGACGTATCCCCAGCGGAGCGTGAAAAGACCTCATAGCTTTCAAACAATGGCGTCCGGATTTCTTGATAGTCGTAAGTCTTAAACAATTCCCGGGCGACGCCTTCCACGTATTGCCACTTAACCGTGTCCGTTGGCAAAATGTCGGCCGTCCCCTTTGGACGTTGATAACGCATTATTTTCCCTCCTATTATTACAGCTCCGCAAGCCCCCGGCCTAAAGAAAAAGCACCCCTGCTTTCACAAGGGTGCATTCTAGCACGGTACCACCTTGGTATCACTCACGGATAACGTCGCCAGGCGACGCAGCCCACCTCAAAAGGGTCACTCGATCTGCGTGGATACCGGGCTTACACCCGTCCCGGCTCGCTGAACTCCCGCAGGATCGATCAGGCTTTCTCACTGGTGGCTGAAAATTTTTAATTCTCATTTACCTTACTCGTTCCCCCGCGCCGAGTCAAGTTTTTCCCCGACATTTCCCGGCCGGGGCCTTGAAAAAGGTTGCTTTTTTTCTTTAGCCGGTCATACTTATTTTTAAGGAAACAAAAAGGGGCGATTTCGTGTGGAGAAATTGATTAAATACCGCCGCTGGTGGAGCACTTTGCTCCCCATCGGCCTTGCTTTGCTGCTGATTGCCATCATCGCAACCCAAAATCGGCTTACCATCCATAAAGAAGCGGTGACCTTACGGATGGGCCCGGGGCTGACTTACCAGCCCCTCAAGCACCAGGCGGCCACCGAAAAGGTCCGTTTGATTGGGCAAAGTCATAACTGGTACAAATTACTCCTAGGCGATCACCAGGTCGTCTGGGCGCCGGCCTGGCGGGTCAACCACCAAACCAAAGTCGCCCCTGGGAATGCCTTAAGTGAAGCCACGATCGTCATCGACGCCGGCCACGGGGGGACCGACGTGGGGGCCGAACACGTCGCTGACAGTAAACAAGCCAAATACATGGAAAAGACTTACACCCTGCAAATGGCGCAGCGCGTCGCCGCCAAGCTGCGGGCCCAGGGGGCGCGGGTGATCATGACCCGGACCGATGATCACTTCGTAGATCTCAAGCCGCGCCCGCAAGTCGCCGAACGGGTCAAAGCCGATGCCTTCATCAGCTTTCACTTTGATTCTTCCCCCCACGCCAACGAAGGGAGCGGGATGACCACCTACTATTACCACCAAGGCGCCAGCAAAACCCTGGCCACCTTGGTCAACCATGAACTTACGCCCCTGCCCTTGGCCAACCTCGGGATTGACTTTGGCGACTTCTTAGTGATCCGCGATAACACCCAGCCGGCGATTCTCTGTGAGATGGGCTACATTAATACCAAACGCGATTTTAAGCAAATTAAATCCGCCCGCTACCAAGACCAAGCGGCGACCCAAATCGTCAAGGGGGTCAACCGCTTCTGCCAGGTGCGGGCTGGGAAATAGAAAGGGAGTCTTGCCATGGAATTACCGTTGAGTTGGTTTGAAAAATTGCCCTTCGCCCCCTTCCAGCGGGTGGTGCCGGTGCGCGGCGGGGACATCAACCTGGCCTTTCGGCTGGAAACGGCCACCCAAACCTACTTCATCAAGGTCCAACCCCACCAGCCGGCCAGCTATTTTGCCCACGAACAAGCGGGGCTCTTAGCCCTCAGTCAGGCGGTTAATGTCCCCCAGCCGTTGGCCAGCGGGGTGCTGGATGATCACGCCTACTTGATTTTAAATTGGCTGGACCAAGGCGCGGGCGATCAGTTTGCCCTCGGCCAAGCGGTCGCTCGGCTCCACCAAATCAGCAACGACCAGTTCGGCTTTGCGACCGACCACACCACCAAGGTCTTAACCAAAAACAATCATTGGAATGCCGACTGGGGCGATTTTTACCGCCACCAACGCCTGGCCCCGGAAGTCGCGGCCGCCAAGGCCCAGGGCGTCTGGAATGACTGGCGCGACCAGCACTACCAGCGGATGGTGGCCGCCTTTGCTCACTATTATCAGATCCACCCGGTCCAGCCCAGCCTCTTACACGGCGACCTCTGGGCCGGTAACTTCTTGTTCACCAGTAATGGCACGCCCACCCTTATCGACCCGGACGCCCTGTTTGGCGACCGCGAGTTTGACCTGGCGATGACGACGATTTTTGGCGGGTTTGAGCCGGCCTTTTATCAGGGCTACCAAAGCGTCTGGCCCTTAGCACCGGGCTTTGAAACCCGCCTGCCGTGGTACCAATTCTACTACCTGACCATGCACTTGATCTTGTTTGGCGAAAGCTACGGGCCGAGCGTCGATCAGATTTTACAGCAATACTAGCGGCTGAGAAGAAACCATTTTTTCGGCTAGAACTGTAAGTAGCAACAACAAAAAGCGCTAGCAATCAACGTTTTCAGTAACGTGGTTGCTAGCGCTTTTGAATTTTTAAAACTTTTTTCCGGCCGCTTTAATTTACTTATTTTTCGTAAATAATCGTCACCGGCCCGTCGTTTTCCAACTCGACTTTCATGTCAGCCCCAAACTGGCCAGTTTCGACGTGAATGCCGGCGGCGGTCAAAAGATCATTAAATTGGTGGTATAAGGGCTCAGCGACCGCCGGCTTGGCGGCATTGGAAAAGCCCGGGCGGTTGCCCTTTTTCACGTCCGCATACAGGGTAAACTGGGAGATCGATAAAATTTCCCCACCGACGTCCTTGAGGCCCAAATTCATCTTGCCGGGTTCACTTTCAAAGACCCGCAGATTAACAATCTTGTGGGCCAAATATTCCAAGGTCACCGGCGTGTCTTGCGGCCCAAAACCGACTAGCAAGAGGTAACCCTTGCCGATCTTGCCGACCACTTGACCGTCAATCGTGACCTGGGCGTGGTTGACCCGTTGCAATACTACTCGCATCTCTTATCCTCCGTTACTTTGGCTTAGTGAATGACCCGCTTGACTACGTAAACATCCGCTACGTTCTTCAAGGCATCCTCGATCAATTGCAGGTGGTTTAAATTCCGCACCCCAACGGTCAAGGAGATCGTGACCATCCGGTTGTGGTCAACCTTCCCGTTGATCGAATTCAAGTAGCGGGTCTTATTGTTGACCACCCGAATCACATCGTTTAACAAACCATTGCGGTTGTAGCCTTGAACTTCGATATCCGCGTTATAGTTGGTCCGGTCGCCCTGCGGATCCGACCAGTAAACAGATACTAACCGTTGGCCGCTGGCTTCGCTGGCCTTGACGTTCGGACAATCCCGCCGGTGCACGGACACCCCGCGCCCCTTGGTAATGTAGCCGACGATGTCATCGCCCGGGATCGGGCTGCAACAATGGCTGAGCCGAGTTAAGAGGTTATCGACCCCTTCGACAATGATCCGGTCATTGGAGGTCGGCAGCTTCTTCTTTTCGGGTTGGGCATCAAAGGTCTTGTGTTCTTCCAGCAATTCCTTTTCGGCCTGGCGCTGGCGATCCTTCTTTTGTTGTTTCCGGACGTCTTCGGTGAACCGGTTGCACACCCCCAGCGGTGGGACATCGCCAAAGCCGACGGCCGCGTAAAGGTCATCGATCGAATTGTAGTGCATCTGCTCGGCGACCTTGCGCTCCAGGTCTGGGACCATGAATTGGGCCGGATTAAAGCCATTGTCACGCAGCTCGGTTTCGATGATCCGGTGACCTTCCTCCACGTTTTCTTCCCGGTTGTGGGCGCGGAAGAACTGGCGAATCTTATTGCGGGCCCGCCGGGTCGACACCAGATCCAGCCAATCACGGCTCGGGCCAGCCGAAGACGTCGAGGTCAAAATATCGACAATATCCCCGTTTTTGATCTCGTAATTCAGTGGCACGATCCGCCCGTTAACCTTCGCCCCCGTGGTATGGTTCCCCACTTCGGTGTGAATCTGGTAGGCCATATCTAGCGGCCCCGCCCCCTTCGGCATTTCGATCGCATCACCCTTCGGGGTAAAGGCGTAGACCTTATCGGCAAAGATGTCGCTTTGGACCCCCTGCATAAACTCGTCGGTCCCGTTGCTTTCTTGGCGCAGTTCCAAGATTTCTTTGACGATGTTGAGCTTTTGGGAATCCCGGCTGGTCTGATCCACGCCAGCCGTCTTGCCTTCCTTGTAGGCCCAGTGGGCGGCCACCCCGTATTCGGCCACCTCGTGCATTTGGTGGGTCCGGATTTGGATTTCCAGCGGCCGTCCTTCGGGTCCAATCACCGTCGTGTGTAAGGATTGGTAACCATTGGCTTTCGGCATGGCGATGTAATCCTTAAACCGCCCCGGCATCGGCTTCCAACTGGTGTGAATCGCCCCTAGCACGGCGTAACAATCGCGGATCGAATCCACCACGACCCGAATCGCCAAGAGGTCATAGATTTCGCTGAATTGTTTGTGTTGGGTCACCATCTTGCGGTAGACCGAGTAAATGTGCTTGGGCCGCCCGTAGATCTCAATTTCCCCGCTTAAGGCCAGGTCACTGATTGATTGTTTGACCTGGTCGATCGCCGCGTTGATGTAGCTGACCCGCTGGTCACGCCGCGAATTCATCAGGTGGACGATCCGGTAGTATTGTTGCGGGTTTAAGTAGCGCAAGGACAGGTCCTCTAATTCCCACTTGATCGTGCTGATCCCCAGCCGGTCGGCAATCGGGGCGTAAATCTCCAAGGTTTCGTTGGAAATCCGGCGTTGCTTGTCCGGGCGCAAATGCTGCAAGGTGCGCATGTTGTGCAACCGGTCGGCCAATTTGACGATCATCACCCGGATGTCCTTGCTCATTGCCAACAGCAATTTTCGGTGGGTCTCGGCCATTTGTTCCTTATTGGACTTATAGTGAATCTTGCTGATCTTGGTATCGCCATCAACGATTAGCGCAATCGTCGGCCCGAAGAGCTCTTGGATGTCGCCTAAGGTGGCCCCGGTATCTTCGACAATATCGTGCATGTAGCCCGCACACACCGTCTCCGGATCCATCCGCAACTCGGCTAAGATCCCCGCAACTTGAATCGGGTGAATAATGTAGGGTTCCCCCGATTTGCGCACCTGATTGGCATGGGCCACGGCCGCAAAGTGATAGGCCCGCTCAACCAAGGCCACGTGATCCTCATTCATGTAAGCAGCGACCATCGCTTTGACATCTTGATGCGTTAATTCTTTCACCTTCGACATCCCAATCCCCCCTTAGTCCGGTTTTGACATTGACCAAGCCAGGTAACTGATTCCCAAGTACACTAAGGCAAAGGGCCACATGTAACGCGGCGCAAACTGATACGCCCCTAACAAGTAGGCCCCCGGAAACCAGAACAGCATCCCGCTTTTTCTGGTTACCAAGCGCTTACCCAGCCAAATGCTGAGGCCGCTATTGATGATCAAAAGCAAGCCACCGACCATCAGCACCCGGCTGATGAGCCCACTGCGCGCTGCCAGCCCCGTCACCAGGATTCCCATTACCAGACTGATCACGATGGCAAGGCGATCACTTGCTTGCCACCATTGTTTTATTCTTTGCATTCGCATTCCCTCAAATCTGCCCGATTAGATAATTCTTATTTTAGCACAGGTTCCCCGCCGGGAAATCACAGATTGCCCTGCAGTTCCAATTGGTAGGAGGTCGCCGCCAAAAAGTACAGCGGGGCCGTCTCCGTGCGCAAAATCCGGGGCCCTAAGCCGACCGCTTGAAAGCCCGCGGCCGTCATCGCCGCGACTTCCTGGCTGGTCAACCCGCCTTCCGGCCCAAAGAGGGCCAAGATGCGTTGACCCGCTTGCAAGCTGGTCAAACTTTGCGTCAAGGCCGCGGCTTCGCCTTGCTTTGCCGACTCTTCCCACGCCACCAGGCGCTGATCAGCAGGTTCCTGTAAAACGGCGGCCAGGTTAGGCCGGTATTCAACCGTTGGCAACCAGGTCCGGTGCGACTGTTCCGCCGCGCCCAGGGCAATCTTTTGCAGCCGGTCCAATTTCTTCGCGACCTTTTTGGCGTCCCAGTGGCTGACCGAGCGTTCACTTTCAAAGAAGATAAAGTGGTGAGCACCCAGTTCCGTCCCCTTTTGGACGATCAATTCCGGCTTTTCCTTGGTCTTAGGTAAACCACAGGCCAAAGTCACCGTCACTGGTAATTCAACCTGGCTGGTCAGCGGGGCCCTCAGCGTGATGGTCGCCGGGGTCAGGGCGACGACCTCGGCTTGGTAAGCCTGGTGATCCGCCAGCACGACTTCTACGGCCGTCCCGACTTGCGCCCGCAAGACCGTTACCAAGTGGTGGGCCACCGTGGCGGGGAGAACCAGCGGCGTGTCCGTCGCGGTTTGTTCAGGTAAAAAATAACGTTGCACTACTCGTCTTCCCCCTTCTTGTGGGCAATGATCCCATACCAATCCTTGATCCGCAAGGTTTCATCAATCACAAAGCCCGCGGCCTCTTGGGCTTGTTTGACCGTTTCAAACTTATCCTTAATAATGCCGGAGGTCAAAAAGGCCCCGCCCGGCTTAAGGTTGGCCAGCGCTTGGGGAATCAAGGGCAGGATGATTTCCGCCAAAATGTTGGCGACCACCACGTCGACTTGGGTGTTGATCCCGTCTAAGAGGCTGTTTTGCGCCACTTGCACGTCCGCGGCCACCGGGTTTAAGGCCAGGTTCTTTTTAGCTGAGGCCACCGCCACCGGATCCAGGTCAAAGGCTTGCACCGCCCCGGCCCCTAATTGCTTGGCGGCAATACTCAAGACCCCCGAACCGGTGCCGACATCCAGCAAGCTTTCGCCCCCGCGCAGCGTCATTTCCAGGGCTTGGAGCATCAGCTTGGTCGTCGGGTGGGTCCCGGTCCCAAAGGCCATCCCCGGATCCAAGACCAGCAATTTTTCATCCGGGCTGGTCGGTTGGTACTCGGCCCAGGCCGGCACGATCGTCAGCTGCCGGCTGAGTCGGATCGGGTGGTAATACTTTTGCCAGGCCAAGGCCCAATCGTCATTTTCCAATTGGTGCACCGTGACCGTCCCCGGCGCCGGATCCAAGCCAAAGTCAGCTAACTGCCGTACGGCCGCTTCAATTTCTGGCAAAATTTCTGGCACAAAGGTCGTCGGCGCAAAGTACCCCGTCACCGCCGCGCCGCTTTGCCGGTGGGGCAGGCTGAAGGGATCGATGATCGCCCCATACTGGTCGGGTTGGCTGGTCAGTTGCGCAAAGTCGGCGGCGTCATCAATCTTCACCCCGGCCGCCCCGTGGTTGGTTAGTTGGTAAGCGACGGCTTCCACGGCCGCCGTACTGGTTTCAACGATAATTTCTGTCCACTGCTCCATCTTATTTCCTCCGCTGTCACAGTTCTTAAAAAAACGAAAAGACCCCGACAAATCGCTTTGCCGCGGCCCCTGAAATTTAGTATGATGGCCTTATTCCGACGCCGGGTGTTCAACTGGCGTGGCTGGGGCCTCATTCTGCTTGGCATCCCCCGCTTGTTGGCGCTTCTTTTCCAAATGGTTGGTCAAGTAAATGATCAAATCGCGCTCGGTCTTAAAAATCCGCGGGTGGTGCTGGTGGTGGAGTCGGACGTCAATCTCATTAATCTTCAATCGACCCGTCCACGTGTGGGAGTATCGAATGATTACCCGGTTGTTAAGTTTATGCTTACCAAACCGGAAGATGTAGACGTGTTCCGGTGTCATCATCGGGCGAATATATTCCTTCTTATACGTCAGATCGTTATCCCGCATAAACTGTTTGGTCCGATTTAAAATGGTAATCACCTCCTCAACTGATTCAAGGGCACTGCGCCCTTACAATGTGTTAATTCTACCATACCCTTGGCATCGTGCCAAAGACTATGCGTAGCTTAAGCTGATATTTTACCATAATTTTATGCTTCTGAAAGGTGGTTTTTGCAATGACCTTGCTTTTTTTACTACTCGGGTTGTGGCTGCTCTGGAAACTCTTTAA
>CHCFD05601__coassemble_719_pt1 | contig 10232 bp, 10 predicted proteins | sample CHCFD05601__metabat2_high_PE_005 | metagenome-assembled genome bin CHCFD05601
TATGCTTCAAGCTGACCTTAATCCAAAAATTTTTGACCGTCTTTAAGTCCGGGTACGGGACCGTTTCCGAGGATTTGTGCCAGTCGATTGGGGTCCGCATGTGGGCCGAATCGCCTGCTTGCGTTACCGAATCAGCTTGGACGGTTCGGGCGGATTGGGCAACCGTGGCCGTAGTTCTAAGCTCGTCATTTCCTTTTACGCGCGACCACTCCAAATGAACACAGAGGATTACCATCAGGCCACAAATGACCCAATAGAAGATCCGCAGGTTTTTACTGTTCATGCATTTCGTCTCCTTAAGTTAGTCGTCAGTCTTTAGGCTACTCCCATCAACGTAATTATTCAATGAACGTTTTTTGCTATTTCTCGCAAACAAACCTTTTTCGTCACTCATTTCCAGCAGGTTCAGCTTCGCCGCCATTGGCTAATTGCTGAACCTGCTTCTCAATTGCTCCTGGCAAAGATTGCAATTGTTATTACTAAAATACCTTTAAATCGGTATTTTAACCCCGAAGTTTAAAGCCATCTAGCGGGCTTGAACCGCCGACCTCACCCTTACCATGGGTGTGCTCTACCTAACTGAGCTAAGATGGCATTTTTAGTATACCAGATCATTCCGCGCAACGTGAGCATTTTCCTCGGGTTTGGTCCTGGTGGCGAGTACAATTAAGGTAATTTACCACCAACAGAAAGGATCAGCAACATGCAACCAACTGTCGTAATTCCCGCCGTAATTGGTGACGTCAGCCAACCACTGTTTGCCAAGGCCGGGATCAACGTGATTACCGTCCCGACGTCGACGCCGCTACCCTTGTCCAATACGGCCAGCAAGTCGATGGGGCCATCCTTGGCCTCGAACCCATCCCCGATGCGACCTTTGCCAAGACCCCGCGGTTGAAGATCTTAGCCCGGCTGGGCGTCGGCTACAATAACGTCAATCCCACCGTCGCCAAGGAACACGGCGTGGTCGTCTCGATCACGCCGCGGGCCAACTACAACACCGTCGCCGAAGGAATTTTAGCCATGATCTTCGTATTGGGCCGCAACTTAATGGCCAGCAACCGGGCGATTATGAGTGGCCACTGGCCAGCCGTGCGGGCCAACGACGGGCACGACATTCTGGGCCAAACCCTCGGTATTATCGGCTACGGCCGCATTGGTCGGGCCCTGGAAGAAAAAGCGGCCGCCTTAGGGATGAAGATCTTGGTCAACAACGGCGACCACCCCAAGCAGCCCCGCTTTGGCCAGCTCGTCGACTTGCCGACCCTCTACCGGGAAAGTGACTTTATTTCCTTAACCCCACGGGTCACTCCAAAGACGACCGGGATGATCAATAAGGATACCCTAGCCCTCATGAAGCCAACCGCCAACCTGATCAACTACGGGCGGGGCCAACTGATCGTAACTGACGATCTGGTCGCGGCCTTAAAGCACCACCAAATTCACGCCGCGGCTCTGGATGCTTTTGATCCCGAACCGCTGCCGGCAGACAGCCCGCTCTTGCAGCTCGACAACGTCTTTTTAACCCCGCACGTGGCCGGCGGCACGATTGAAGCCAATGCCCGTGCTGTCCACGATGCCACCGAAGAAATCATCCGGGTCCTGAGCGGCCACGCGCCGTTATGGGCCGTCAACGAATAGGAAAACGCCTGACCGCAACTGGTCAGGCGTTTTTTGATGTGATTCTCTTTCAAATCATGAATACCGATCCGTCCTAATTATCACTTGCCCGCCGCTGGGGTGAAGCAAATCCAGCGGCCGAATGAATAATTATCGATTGATGTTCATTCATGGTGTATAGATTACACCGCTTCGCCACCGTTGGCAAGCATTTTGCGTAAAATGTTTCATCCGAAGGCATTAGCGCAACAACTCACCCACGGCCTGCAAAGTCGCGGCATTTAAGGCCGCGCCCGTTTGTGAGATGGTCGCTAAGTGGCCTTCTAACAAGCGGTGGTATAAGTCAGTCGCGGCTTGGCGATGAGCGCGATCCTGCTCCCCGCAGAAAATATCCACCCGGCACTGGACGTGCATCAACTGGTTGGTCAAATCCCGGTGGGCGGCGGTCCGATAGAGGACCAAGGTCGCCGCCTTATCCAGGGCCGTAGCCTTAAAGCAGCCCGCCCCCTTCAAGTGTAGGCCCGCTAATTTTGTCCGGTAACTACCGGTCTGATAAGCCGGCGCCACCAAGACTAAGCGATCCAAACGACCAAACTGCGTCGTCGCCACCGTCAACGCTAAAAAGGCGCCAAAACCGTGGCCAACTAAGGTAACCGGCTGGGGCAACTGGCGAACCAGTGCTACCGTCGCTGCCACCAGTTGCTCAAAGTCCCCATCAGCCGCAACTAAGGTCCGGTAATCGGCCACCTGCAAGGTGCGGTAACCGACCGGCAAATTCTGCCATGGTGCAACCGGCGTTGCTAAGTCGGGTAATACAAAGACCGTCCCCATTATTCAGCCCCCAAGTCAATGTCCAAGACAATCGGGGCGTGATCCCGCCGCGCCCCAGTATCCATCATCGTTGAGGCTTGGACCTGCGCTTTTAAGCGATCCGATACCAGCCAGTAGTCGATCCGCCAGCCGGAATTGTTCTGCTTAGAAGTCACCGCCCGTTGGGCCCACCAAGAGTATACGCCGGTTGTGGTCGGATTCAAATAGCGGAAGGTATCGGTAAAACCGGCCGCCAACAGTTTACTAAACTGCCCCCGTTCTTCATCCGTAAAGCCAGCCGAGTGGTGGTTGTTAGCCGGGTGCGCGAGGTCAATTTCCTCGTGGGCGACGTTAAAGTCCCCGCTGGCAATCACCGGCTTTTGCGCATCCAATTCCTGCAAGTATTGGCGGTAACAATCATCCCACACTTGCCGTTCGGCCAAACGCTTGAGGCCACTGCCGGCGTTAGGCGTGTACACTTCCGTTAGGTAGAAGGTCGGAAATTCCAGCGTGATGATCCGGCCTTCTTGATCCATCGGCGCCGGGGCGCCAATTGTCGGGTAAGTGACCGTCGGCGCATAGGCCGGGTGAATCAAGTACATCGTCCCCGCATACCCCTTGCGGGCGGGTTCGACCGAGGAACGCCAAACGACTTGGTAGTCCTTAAACAAGTCCGCCAGGGCGGCCAAGTGTTTTTTCGTCGGGCCAGCGGCGGACAACTTGGTTTCTTGAATCGCGACCACCGCCGGGGCTTGGGTGGCAATGTTTTGTAGGGTTGTACGGGTTTCGGCGGCCCGGGCCGAGGTGCCGGTCAAGGCCGCGTTAATGGAATCAATGTTCCAGGAAATAAACTTCATTTTGCTTCGCTCCCTTTGTTTCTTCTACCGATTAGGATACCAGAAAGTGGCCGTGCTGACACGGTTGGCACCCCTTTTTTCCAATTTCTGAATTTTCCCCGGAGATATCTATAAAGATGTGAAGTCGCAATGGCCGTCCCACGGCTGTTTCCCCTAGCTATAAATATTCCCGGTGGTCAGCTCCGCCCCTTTACGAAAAAACGCCGGACCCCACCTGGTCCAGCGTTCGCAATTACATTAATTTTTGCCGGGAATAAGCAAAGTAGAAGATCACCCCGGCTACCAACCAGGCCCCGTAGGTCAACCACGCGTCCAAGCTGATGTTGCCCAGCAGCAAGACACAGATTAAGATCGACAGGATTGGCAAGGTGTGGCCAAACGGCACCTTAAACGGCCGCTTGAGATTCGGGTGCTGGCGCCGCAACAAGATCACCACTAAGGAGATCAAGGCAAAGACGGTCAGGGACCCGACGTTGGCAATCAAGGCCAGGTTGCGTAGGTTGACAAAGCCGGCTAAGGCTGCCGCCAGGATCCCGTTAATCCACAGGGCCCGGTTCGGACTTTGGTGGCGTTCATCCAACTTAGCCCAGGCGCTCGGCAACAGACCCCCGCGGCTCATCGCCATCGTCACGTTTGCCCCGGCGTACACAAAGGCATACACCACGGCCATGATCCCGAGGATCGCCCCGGCCGAGACAATTTGCGCCGTCAAGGTGTGGCCCTTTAATAAGAGGACCGTCGCCATGGCTTCAGAAACGTTCAGATCCTTATAGGTCACGACCCCGGTCATCACCAAGCTGACTACCACGTACAAAGTCGTCGAGACGAGCAGCGAGATGATAATCGCCCGCGGCAGGTTCTTTTGGACTTGCTTGGCATCTTCAGCCGACGTCGCCAAGGCATCGAAGCCCAGGAAGGTAAAGAAGACCGCTGCCGCACCGGACATCACCCCACTGCCGCCGTACGGGAAGAAGGGGTGCCAGTGGGTCGGGTTGACATCCTTGGCACTGACGATGATAAACAAGAGGATGATCGCAATTTTGATTACCACCAAGGCGTTATTCAAAAGCTTGCTTTCACTGGTTCCCCGGCTCAGGATGAAGGTAATCAGCAAGGTCATCACCAGGGCCGGCAGGTTCACCCACCCCCCACTGGCCGGATTGGTCAGCAAGGCGTGGGGCAAGTGGACCCCCAATTCCTCTAAAAAGGACTGGAAGTAGCCGGTCCAACCGTTGGCAACCGTCGCCGTGGTGGTAATGTAGACCCCGACCAAGGTCCACCCGGCCAAGAAACCAACGAATTGGCCCATCGTGACCCAGGCGTAGACGTAGGCGCTCCCGGAGTTGGGAATCGTCGTCGATAATTCGGCGTAACACATCCCGATCAAACCACTGGCCAACGCCGCAATCAGGAAGGAGACGACCACCCCCGGGCCGGCATCGGTCGCGGCCACCACCCCGGTTAAGACCAAGATCCCGGTCCCGATCATTGCCCCGATCCCCAGCACTGCTAAGTCAAACAAACTCAGGGTCCGCTCACTCTCCGGTTTGCCACTGATACTGGACAGGAGCTGATTAATATCAACTTTATTATTCATTTTTCCAACATTCTCTCTTTCTATCGGCGCCGTCTGGGCCCCGTTGCGAGTTTAACGTTCCTAATTATACCGCAAACTGCGGTCGCTAATCCGAAACTTTACTATACCACGCTTGCCTTTCGCCTGGCAAATTAAAACGAGCCGGCAACGCCATCGGACGTCCCAGCTCGCTGAATTGCTTTTGTTTCACGTGGAACAGCTACTCTTGGCGTAACAAGAGATCCACAACCGCCGTGGCTGGAATCTTGCCAAAGTAGGCACTTAAGTCCACATCCGCCAAGGCGGCCGTGACGGACTCGTAATCGTAGCGTACCCCTTGGAGGCGCTGTTCAAATTCGGCCACGTCTTGTTGGCCGAAGAAGTCGCCGTAAGTTTTTAAAGCGGTAATCTTCCCGCCGGTCACTTGCAGGCGGAAGTCAATCGTCCCTTGAGCAAAGTGTTGGCGGTGTTGGATTGCGGCAGCCGGGGACTTACCGTAGACCCAGTCCCAATTAGAGAAGACCTTGGCGTTTAAGTCGGCCACCGCCTGCTTGGTGGCTTCATCCAAGACATATTCCGTGGCGTCCGCCAAATCGGTCACCCCTAAAATCTCCTTGGCCAGGGTGTCCCGGAATTCTTCAATCGTCAGGTGCTGGTAGGCCGGGGTAAAGTAAGGTTTTAAGTTTGTCACCCGGGCGTGGACCGACTTGATCCCCTTCGCCGCAATCTTGTCCTTGGGCACGGTTAAGGCCTGGCCAATCACGTCAAGGTCGACGTCATACATCAACGTCCCGTGGGAGAACATCCGCCCATGCTCCAAGCGCATCGCATTGCCGGAGAACTTCTTGCCATCAATCTGCAAGTCGTTGCGGCCGACCAATTCAGCGCCGGTTGCGCCCATTTTGTGCAAGGCCGTCAACACCGGGGTGGTAAACTTGGCAAAGTTACCGTTTGAGGCCCCGTCGTCCTTGGTAATAAAGGAGAAGCTGACGTTGCCGAGGTCATCAAAGACCGCCCCGCCCCCGGAGGTCCGGCGGGTCACAATAATGTCGTGGTCCTTAACGTAGGCCAGGTTGACTTCATCATAGGCGTTTTGGTTGCGCCCCAGGATAATGCACGGGGAGTTAATGTAAAAGTACAGGATCGGTTCACTTAAATCCGCTTGCTCCATCAGCACCGTTTCCAGGGCCAAGTTGTAACGAATATCGCGGCTGTCGGTTACTAAATACTTCATTACGCTTCGGCCTCCGGAAATTCATCAACTAATTGCACCTGGACGTTGGCGCTGCCAGCTAACAGCTTGGCGACGGGACAGCGTTGTTCGGCCGTGGCCAACATCGCGGCCCCCGTCGCCCGGTCAACTTGCGGAATTTTGACGTAAGCGGTCAACCAGAATTGGTAGCCCGGCTCATCCGGGCCAAATTCGACCTTCACCCGGACGACACTTTCGTGCAGCAGGCCGCGCCGCTTTTCTTCTGCCTGTAACGTGGCGTTCAGGCAGGTTGCTAACGATAAGCCAATCAATTGTTCCGGATTGGTCCCCGCGACTGGCTTGAGCGGGGAGCTGACCGTCACCGCCAATTCCCCATCGAGGCTACCGGCCACCCCTTGGATTCCGACTTCGTTTTCGACCCAGGTCGTGTACTTTACATCCTTTGCCATCGTTTTGGCCCCCATTCTTTGATCTTGTGCAAACGTTATCACTATTATACCGCTTACTTTAAGTCAATGAAAGGGGCTAATCACCGACCACCAAAAAGGCTGACCCTCATTCGGGCCAGCCCTTCATCCTAAACTATTCTAAGAGGTGCGCATCCCGCATTAACTCGCCCAGCCAGGTCTTTTCGACCTTCTTTAACAGCGGCTTGCGCAGCGCCTTTGGCAGCGGCAATTCCATTTCACTCAATGGCTTTTGATCGTTCATGTAGTACATCGCCCGCATCAGTTCCCGCAGGTCGTAAATCGAATTAAAGACTTCCGGTACCCCCCGGTCAACGTTCAAGAGGGTATAAACAGCTTCCATCGCGGTCCGGACCGAGTATTCAGTCGTAAAGACGGTGTCGCGACTCGGAGATTCCGCAAAGTTACCGATGAAGGCCAGGTTCGCCGAGCCGGTTGGCACAACCGCTGGCCGGTCCCCCTTCTTGCGCAACATAAAGTAAGACGTAATAAACGGCATGTAGACCGGCACGGTTTGGACCGAGTCTTCGGCCGCGTATTCCTTGATCTTGGCTTCCGGTACGCCGAGGTGGTAGAGCCATTCCGCGGTGATCTCTTCCCCGCTGCATTCGGTAATCTTCTTTGGAATGTAGTTCCCCTTCGTATCCGAGTAGAGCCCGTAAATCCAAACGACGGTTTCATTTTCGGCTTGGTCCTTAAAGTGCGGCTGCCGGTGGATCGTCCAGGATAAGAGCCAGTTGGAGTCCGTCACGGTAATGATCCCGCCGGTATTGACCTTATGATCGTGCAGGTCCCGTTGGGTCAGGCGTTCAATGTAGGGTTCCAGCTGGGCATTTTTAATCGTGGCCGTGGCCGAAATAAACCACGAGCGGGCCGGCAGGTTGCGGCAGAAGGCATCCGGGTTCCCAAAGGCGGGCGATTGCTTCGCCAGCTTCTCCCAGAGCTGCCAGGAGCCACCCAGTTCATTGGTGATCGGGGCTGGCTCATGGTGACTGCCGTACGTCGAGCTTTCGGTAATCGAACCATTAGTTACAAAGACCAGGTCATCATCGGTAAGGGGAATCGTTTGGGCCTGGCCGCCTTCGGTCAGCTGAATTTCCTTGGCGTGCTTTTCGCCGTTGGCCGTGTCGACAATGACATTCTCCACTTGACAATCGTAACGGAATTCAACCCCGTGGTCCTTTAAGTAGGCCAACAGCGGCTTGGTCATCGATTCATACTGGTTGTACTTATTGAATTTGAGGGCCGTAAAGTCCGGTAAGCCATCGATGTGGTGAATGAAGCGCATGGCGTAACGCCGCATTTCAATCAGGGAGTGCCACTTTTCAAAGGCAAACATCGTTGACCAGTACAGCCAAAAGTTGGTTTCAAAGAAGGCCGGGGAGAACCAATCTTCAATCGTTTGTCCCTCGAGGTCGTCTTCCGGGGTCATAATCAGCTTGATCAATTCATTGGACAGCTTGCCCAACTGGTATTGGCCGTCGGTTGGGACCTGATTGCCCCGCTTGTGGATCAAGCGGCAATTGGAACTGTTCGGATCGTCCTTATCAAGCCAGTAGTATTCGTCCAGGTAGGAAGCGCCCGGAATTTCCAGCGACGGAATTGAGCTGTACATATCCCACATACATTCAAAGTGATTTTCCATTTCCCGGCCACCGCGCACCACGTAGCCCAGCCCCGGCAGTTTAGCCCCATCTAAGGAACCCCCGGCCAGGGTTAATTCTTCCAGAACATGAATGTGGTCCCCCGGCAGCTGCGCGTCACGGACCAAGAAGACCGCAGCCGACAAACCCGCTAAGCCCCCACCAATGATGTAAGCGTGCTTGTGATCCACTCCCGCCGGCTTGCGTGGTCGCGCGTGCCCTTCATAATTCCCGTTTGAATAATACATCATCAAAACCCCTTTCCTAGCTGCTGCTCCGGGCCTCACCCCAGAAATGCGACATCTGTACCTTTATTGTAATGACAACGCTTTCTAGTTTCAAACGTCAACTGGAATTTATATCGCATTTTAGGACCGGCGTCTTAAAATGACTCAACTTTATCTGCGCACCCCCGGACTTGTGAATGACAATTTTTGCTGCTTGTGTCTGATTTCACCGTTTTAAATCAACAAAAAAACCGTGATTTTTAAAAAAGTTTGTGAATTGGTAAATTTTATCAATCCCTTGGTTAGCTTCACAAATTCAACCGTTATCTTGTGAAAGGTATGGTTTTGACGGGAAAAATAATCGCACAATCACCCTTGTCGACTTTGTGATTTAATGTATAATAGGAACCATTAAAGTTTGAGTGCTAGTTCACAATGTTGAGGAGGATTTTAATGATGACAGAAGAAAAGCGCGTGGCCGTAGTTACTGGTGGCGAACGGGGGATTGGCCGGGGGATTACTGACCGGCTCTTAGCCGATGGGTACTGTGTCGTGATCGCCAACCGTAACGAAGCCGATGGGCAACAGGCCGTGGCGGAATTAAATGCCGCCGGCTACGAAGGCAAGGTCGTCGCCGTAGCTGGCGACGTTAGTGAGAAGGCCAGCCACGAAAAGTTTGTCCAAACCGCCGTCGAGACCTTCGGCCGCTTAGACACCTACATTAACAACGCCGGAATCGCCCAAATCCAACTCCTGCAAGACGAAACCAAGGAAGATATGGACGAAATCTTCCAAACCAACGTCTACTCCGTGCTGTTCGGGATCCAAGCCGCCACTACGCAGTTCCGCAAGCAAGCCGACGGCGACAAGATCCGCAAGATCATCAATGCCTCCAGCATCGCCGGGCACGTGGCGTTTGACATGTTGGGCGCCTATTCCGCTACCAAGTTTGCCATCCGGGGCTTAACCCAAGCCGCCGCCAAGGAATTGGGGCGTGACAAGATCACCGTTAACGCCTACTGCCCGGGGATCGTTGGTACCGACATGTGGGACTACATCGACGAAAAGATGGTCGAAGCCTGGGGTGGTGAAAAGGGCCAATACCTCAAGAAATACTCCGGCCTGATCACGATGGGGAAAGTCGAAACCCCGGCTGAAGTCGCCGGCTACGTTTCCTACCTGGCTTCGCACGATGCCGACTACATGACCGGCCAAGCCGTCCAAATCGACGGGGGGATCCAATTTATCTAATCCCCGGCCAGTCGTCCGCACCCATTTCTGGCGACTAATTCAGTGCAAACTAAAAAGACGTTCCGCGCTTGGAACGTCTTTTTTTCCTACTTATTTAATTTAATCGAGTGCCCCACTGGCCGCCCCTTTAATTGGGTCGCGACCACCAGCACAATGCCAATCAAGGCCAAGGTAAAGTAAAAGCCGATGTGGGCCCCGCCCGTAAAGCAGGCTAGGGCCGAACCACTCGCCGCGTGCCGACCCAATTCCAGGCACGAGGTCGCCAAAGCCGTTGCCAGGGCGCCGACGACTTGTTGGACGGTGTTTAAAATCGTCGAACCGTCCCCGGCTTCCCGCCCACTCAGGGCGTTTAAGGCGGCCGTTTGGCTGGTGACATCCCGACAAAGGCCCCCAGCAACATTGATACCATCGCCAATTTAGGGTGGCGGATCGCCGTTTGCGGTCGCGCCTGACTTTCGACGTTTTCCATGTGGTTGCTTCCTCTCTCATTGAACTTCTCCCACTTAGCTAAATCTAACGGTTTGAACGCTTGAAGTGGGAGATTCTGAGAACATCGCATACTTACACT
>CHCFD05601__coassemble_783_pt1 | contig 9079 bp, 6 predicted proteins | sample CHCFD05601__metabat2_high_PE_005 | metagenome-assembled genome bin CHCFD05601
CCTTCGGCCCCCTCTTCGCCTTTGGCCTCTGCCTGATCGCCGTGGCCGGGCAAAATGTGGACGCTTTTATCCACTGGAACTGGGAAAGTATCCTGATTACCTACATGAGCGTCCCGCTCTTCTTAATCCTCTTTATTTACTACAAGGTCAAATACAAGACCCACCTGATTCCCCTCGACCAAGTTAAATTACGTTAGATACTAAAAGTGGCGGACCACAGCGGATCCGCCACTTTTTCGTTACTTAGTTGCGTCAGTTTGGTGGTCGAGGTACTCAAAGAGCAGCCCTTCCCGCAAACCGTTATTGGAAAACATGACTTCCTTCATCGACAACTGCCGCAAGAGCGCCATCAGCGGCAAGAGCCCGCCGACAATCACGTCGGCCCGGGCCGCCGAGATGCCGCGCATCGCCGCCCGTTCTTCCTTGGTCGCCGCGACCAGACTGTGCATTAAAGCAAAGGCATCCTGGGTTTGCATCTTCAAGCCATGGACCGGCTGGACGGTAGCCGCCGAAGACGCTAACTTCCAGCGGAAGAGCTTGGCCAGAGCCCGGTTGGAACCGCCGAGGGCCACCACCCGGGTATGCCGGGCCCGGTTCAACCACCGCTGACTTGACAGGACCTGGTCGACCTTGACCACAGCATCGTAAAGGTCGGCCGGCTCAATCACATCCTCCAAGTGATATTGCTGGGACAAGAGGACGGAGCCGATCGGCAAGCTGACCACTTCTTCGGCCTGGCCTTCATCGACGAGGATCAATTCCATGCTGGCCCCACCGGTATCAATGATCAAACCGTTTTCAATCGGTAGGGTCCGTGAAACGCCGACGTAATCGAGGTAGGCTTCCCGCTCGCCAGAAATTACTTGCAGGTCAATGCCGACCTCTTGTTTCACCCGGGCCAAAAATTCGGCCTGGTTGGTGGCTTGCCGGACCGCTGCGGTCGCCACCGCAATCAACTTGGTGTCAGCTTGCGCTTGGCATTCCGCCGCAAAACGCTTTAACACCGCCAGGGTACGTTCGACCGGGGCCGGTTGCAAGAGCTTGGCCGGGCCCATATTTTCCGACAGGCGGACAAATTCCTTTTCGTATTTCAAGAGTTGGTGCTTGCCGCCGGGATAAATTTCGCTGATCCGCAAGCGACAGGAGTTGGAACCTAAATCAATAATTGCCAGTTTGGTCATCTTAATCTTCCCCTCCGGTGGACTTTAAGTGCAAATTGGAGACGTGGCGGGTCAAGGTCTCAAAGACGTTCGACAAGCGCTTGTGGTTCTTGGCCTCCCGCGCTAAGCCGGCGACTTGCTTTTGCGCTTGCTTAACGAAGTATTCTTGGGAGTCAAAGCGCTTGCCCTCTGGTTCGAGTCGTTCGTAGACCGTCCCGTGCAAAACGCGGGTCTTGACGTTGTCTTTCCACATCGCTTCGAAAATGGCGATCGCTTGGGCCTTGGTGTCATCTTCCGTGACCGGATAGAGCTCTTCGACCCGCCGGTTTAAGTTCCGCGTCATCATATCGGCACTGGCCAGGTAGATTTCCTCGTGGCCGTCGCCTTCGAAGTAGTAGATCCGCGAGTGCTCTAAGAAGCGCCCGACGATCGAGTGAACCTCAATGTTATTGTGCAAAATCGGCAGGTCGTTGCGCAGACAAGTAATCCCGCGAATCAACAAGCGAATCTTGACCCCGGCCGCCGCCGCCTGGTAGAGGTGGGCGATGATCTGCTTATCAGAGAGCGAATTCATCTTCATGCTGATCCGGGCCGGATTGCCCCGCTTGGCGATCGCAATCTGCTGGTCAATTTTTTGGTTGATGAAGTCGCGAATGCCGTCCGGCGACGTGTGCAGCTTGTGGAAGTACCGGGTCCGCGCAAAGCCAGATAAAGCGTTAAAGAGGTTGGTCAAATCCTCCCCGAGTTCGTAATCACAGGTCAACAGCCCCATGTCGGTATAGAAGTGGGCGGTGACGTCGTTGTAATTCCCGGTCCCCAGGTGCATGTAGCGCCGGATCCCATCGTCATCGCGCCGGATGACCAAGGCGATCTTACAGTGGGTCTTCAAGCCGACCAGCCCGTAAATTACGTGGCAACCCATTTGTTCCAAGCGCCGGGCCCAACGGACGTTATTTTGCTCATCAAAGCGGGCCTTCACTTCTACGAGGACCGTGACTTGCTTGCCCTGCTGAGCGGCTTGGCCCAGGTACTTGATAATCGGCGAATTCCCCGAGACCCGGTAAAGGGTCATCTTGATCGCCAAGGTCTTAGGGTCTTCGGCCGCCTGGTGGATAAAGTTGACCACCGATTGGAAGTTATCGTACGGGTGCTGCAGGAGGTGATCCTTTTCCCGGATCGCAGCAAAGATATTGTGGTCCATATCCAAGGCTGGATCCTGGTAGGCCTGGTAAGGGGCGTAGCGCAAATCCGCGTGCCCTTCGACCATCCCGCTTAACTTCTTTAAGAAGGTCAGATCGACCGGCCCGTTGACCCGGTAGACCCAGGCTTCATCGACCTGGAGGCGGTCAATCAAGTGGTGCTCCAGCCAGCCATCAAAGTCTTCTTCGATTTCCAAGCGCATCACGCTCCCGTGCTCACGGGCCCGCAATTGGTGTTGGACAGCCCGTAAAAGGTCGGAGGTGTCTTCTTCGGCCACGTCGAGGTCCATGTCCCGCATTACCCGGTAGGTCCCCGTCGACAAGACCCGGTAACCAGGGAAGAGCTTGGCGATGAATTCCTTGATGACGTCATCAATCAGGACCAGGGCATTGCCGGTGGGCAGCTTGATCAAGCGCTTGTAGATATCGGGGACCCGGACCGTTGCAAATTTTTCCGCCGGTTGGTCGCCCTTTTCGTGCATCGTGGTTTGATTTTCGGTAACTTCCTGGTCCCCTTCCAAAACCTTGCGGGGCTCCAACTGCTGGGTCAGGTCGCGAATCAATTTCACCGCCACGTTCAAGGAATTGTTGGCAATGAAGGGGAAGGGCCGCGAGGAGTCGTCGGCCATCGGGGTGAGGACCGGCATCAATTCGTCTTCAAAGTAGCGGCTGACAAAGTCATATTCGGCTTCATTCAAATCCGTGACGTGCTTGATAAAGATTTCCTGCTTGGCCAAGGCCGGCAATAATTGCTCGTTGTAGACCTGGTAGCGTTTTTCGACCATCTGGTGTTCCTTGTCATTGACGGCGGCCAATTGTTCCTTGGGCGTCATCCCCGAGGCATCGGTCGTCGTGACGTTAAAGGCCGACAGCTTGTGCAAAGAAGCAACCCGGACCATGAAAAATTCATCGACGTTGCTTTGGGTAATCCCTAAGAAGTTGGCCCGTTCCAACAGCGGGTTTTCCGGGGCGACCGCTTCTTCGAGCACCCGGCCGTTAAAGTCAATCCACGAGAGCTCCCGGTTGACGTAGTTGCTTGGTTGGTAAAATTCTGCTTCCTTCATCTTACTTAGCTCCCTTCACGATTAACTCCGGTTGCAGGCCATAGACCTGGGTAAACAGCTGGTTCTTGCGCAAGAAGGCCCACTTTTCCAAGACCAAATCATCGGTGGCCTTGGCCTTGATCAACAAGCGGTCGTCCTTGAGCTTGAGGCCAATTTCGGTAATTTTTTGCTGGCGCGAATCATCCAGGGAATCGGCCACCCGCAAGATCGCCGCCAACTGGGCAATCGGCAAGCGCAACTGGTCGCTTAACTCCCGGTAGTGGTGCTGGTTAATTTCTGGCGCCTCCGAGGAATGATAGCGCGCAACTTCGGCAATGATGTGGTTGTCCTCATCCGAAATCCCAATTAAGGGGTTCGCCTCTAGGATGTAGGCCGAGTGCCGGTAGTGGCCCTGGGGATTGATGAAATTACCGATGTCATCAATCTTGCAGGCCAATTCCAAGAGCATCCGGTAGTGCCGATCGAGCCGGTGGATCGGGGCCAGGGCATCAAACAGCTGCATGGCAACCTTGGTCACGAAATCCTTGTGGTAGACATCAATCCCGTAACGCACCGCCATGTTGTCCGCCGCCGTAGTGACCAGGTCGCGGACCGGGGTGTGGTCGGTGTGATAGTGCAGCAGGCCGTCTGGCTGGGCTAGGCTGGTCACGTAAAGCTTGCGGGCCTTGAGCAGCTTCATCGTTTGGCGGACCACCAGGTAGCTGGGCAGGACCCAATCGACACTTTGTTCATCGACGTCGTACTGGTGAATAATGTATTGGTCCGACGACGACAAAATCCGCCGGAAGCGACGCTTAAAGGAAGCCGTGTCCACCGGCGCCAAGACATCCGGCGCCGTAATGTAGCGTTGGGCCAAGGTTTCGACCCCCTGCACCAAAAGGACCGGGGCCGGCTGACCACTTAACTCCGGCACCAGGTATTCCAACTTCGAACTGATGAAGTCCGTAATGATATCACTCGGCGTCGCCGTCGTTTGCCGTAAGTTCTCGGCCAGCTGGTTAATCCGCGCCTTGCCCAGGTCAATATCCCAGCAGGTCGCGAACTGGCCCTGATTAAAGTAAGCTAGGGTGCTGGTCGACAATCCGACACACAGGACATAGCCAGTCAGCTGTTGGTCCCCCAGTTCATGCTTGAGCCGGGGCCACGTCTGGGCCAGGGTCTGGGCCAAGAGTTGATTTTTATTCAACCACTGAATCTGCAAGCCCACCCGGACTTCAATCTGGTCGGCCACGTACTGCGCCGAGACGCTGTCCAAGTCGTCGAGATCCCCATAAAAGACCACGTCGCTCTTCTTCACGGCGTACTCCTTGAGCACCCGTAAGAACCCGGTCAGGTTGGTCGTAATTGCGCCCATATTTTCCAAGTAATTCGCGACTGTTTCATCCCCCACGCGCAGGGCGCCGGACTTGACCTGGGTTAAGATGGCCTGCTGGTCATCGCGAATCGTCAGCGTCAAGCGGTCGGGCCGCAACAGGATGATCCCCTCGTATTTTTTGGTCACCGCACTCAATCCCTTCTAAAGTTATGCCCGTTCTTTGGGCCAAAACCGGCCAAAGAACCGTTTCCATTACTTTAAGGATACCACTAATTTAATGGGCGCTAAAGACCTGTTAAAGCGACAAAGTGAAGAAATTGTTGAAAGTTTGCATAAAATTTCAGATCGTGATCTGGCCAGCTGATTTAATCACTTGTTTGGTCAAATGAAAAAGTGAATTTTCGCTTTCACGACGTATAGACGTATATAAGAAATAGGGGCTAAATTTAGTCCCGCAATTTTGAAGGAGGCGAAAATGATGCCAGAGAATTTAACATTGGAACGGGCGGCTTTGCGAGCTGAGTGGCAACAAAAGACAATCAAGGAACAAATTGAATTGCGCCGTCAACTGCGCAAGAGTCGGGAAGCAGAACGGGATAAAAACACGTTGGGGCTGATTAAAGCGTTAGAGAAACGTGGTACGCCTACCCCAGAGGTCGTTGCCATGATCGCTGATGCGCAGTCAATTTCCCAAGCCGAAGCCCAGAAATATTATGATCAGCTAGTTGTTGTCAGTTAAATTGCCCTAGCTTTAAGCAGTTTAACCAAAAAACAACCCCACCGCCAGGTTCGCTCCTGACCGTGGGGCTGTTTTGCTAGATCGATGGCGCATCAATAAATTCCACCGGCACGAAATTAGTTGCTGAGCGGGTCGTCCCGGCCGCAATCTGCTTCAATAAATTATGGGCCGCCAAATTACCCATCGTTTCCATGTCCTGTTTGACCAGGCAGATCCCGTCGCCAACAAAACGCGACCAGGCCCAGTCGTCGTAACTGACCAAGCCCACGTCCTGCGGAAAGTGCCAGTTTAGGTTCTGAAAGATCGCCAGCAGGTCAAACAGAACCGGGCCCATCAACGACACAATTACCGTTTTGCCCCGCAAGCTGGTTACCCATTTTTGCAGCTGATCAGCCAAGGTCGCTTGGTCGGTCCGCTTTTGCGTTGCTAGATTCAAGTAATTGATCCCGGTGCGAGCCGCGGCCGCTTTTAAACCTGCCATCCGGGGAATTTGCCCCGAAGCCTCGGCGTATTGGGCACTGACCGAAATGATATTTTGGTAGCCCCGGGCCGCCAGCCGACAACCCAGGTCGTAGCAGGCCGTCAGATTCGGGCTGGTGACCTTGCCGACGGCTAACGGTTGATTGGGCACTTCCCGGTCGACCACGACCAGGGGAATCCCGGCATCAATCGCTGGTTGGTACTGGGCGAAGTCCTTGGCGCTAGGCTGGACAATAATCCCGTCGACTTGTTGGGCATACAGGCGGTTAAGCGCCCGCGCTTCGGTCGCCGTTGAATCATCGGTGTTCATCAACAACACGTCGTAGCCAGCTGGCTGCAAGACATCATAGACCCCCTTGGCCAGCATGGTTGAAAAGGGGTTCCCGACGTCCCCGACTAACAGCCCGACCAGGTGGCTTTGATCTTGGCGCATCCGCCGGGCCGATGCCGCCGGGGCGTAATTTAATTTTTTGATCGTGGCGGCCACCTTTTCCTTGGTTGCCGCACTCATTCGCTCGTAGCGGCCGTTTAAGTAGCGCGAAACGGTGGTTACCGAAACCCCGGCCTGCTTGGCTACTTCTTTAATCGTCACGTGTTGTCGCATTTTCATTTCCCCCGCAAAGTCAATATTAGTTTATGCTAACCCGTTTGCCGCGAAAAGACAAGCAGTGACAACGCAAAAAGGACCATCACCACCCGGGTGACAGTCCCTAGAAAAGTGTTAGAGTTTGGTGATCCTAGACGAACATCGCCATCACCATGACCGTGGCTAAGCCGGCTACGGCCAGGACACAAGTCAAGGTCGTCCACGCGATGAAGTTTTCCTTCAAGGAGAGCCCGAAGTATTCCTTGATCATCCAGAAACCGGCGTCGTTGACGTGCCCACCGAAGACGGAGCCGGCACCAACCGCCAGCACCATCAGTGCGGCCATCGAGGAGTTGGCCCCGAATTGGTGTGCCATTGGGGCGATCAGCCCGGCGGCAGTCATCGCTGACACCGTCGAGGACCCCAGGGCAATCCGCAAGATCGCCGTGATCAGCCAAGCGGCCACGATTGGTGACAGGCTGGTGTGGGCAAAGAGGTCGGAAACGTACTTGGAGATCCCCCCGTCGACGAGGACTTGCTTGAAGGCACCCCCACCCCCAATGATTAAGAGCATCATGGCAATTTGCTTCACGGAAGTGACCATGGAGTTGGAAATTTCTTCCATCTTCTTGTTCCGCATCAAGCCCATCGTGACGACAGCAAAGAGCAAGGAGATCAGCATCGCAGCATCCGGCGCCCCGACGAATTGGATGAATTCGTTGACCGGGTTGCCCTTAGGCAAGATGAAGGAGCAGATCGTGGCCACGGCGATCAAGATAACCGGCAGCATCGCCGTCAAAACCGAAATCCCAAAGCCTGGCGTTTCATCGAGTTCAAATTCCTTGTATTCCCCTAAAACAGCAATGTCTAAGTTCTTGCGGTAAACCTTTGGGTAGAGTTTGTGCAGGAAGTAGTTGTACAGCGGACCGGCCACAATGATCGTTGGAATTGCGGCGATGATCCCGAGCAAGAGCACGTGACCCAAGTTAGCCCCCAAGATGTCGGTAATCGCCGTTGGGGCCGGGTGCGGTGGCAAGAAGGCGTGCGTGACGTTTAAAGTTGCCGCCATTGGAACCCCGAGGTACATCAACGGCATGTCCATTTCCCGGGCAATAATGAAGATGATTGGCAAGACCACGACCAGCCCAACTTCAAAGAAGAGCGCCAGCCCAATGATGAAGGAGGCTAAGATCACGGCCACTTGGATCCAGCGGCGGCCAAACTTTTGAATCAAGGTCGTGGCAATCCGGTAACCACCACCCGAGTCGGAGACCAATTGGCCCAGCATCGAACCGAACCCGAAGATCACGGCTAAGTGGCCTAATTGGCCCCCAATCCCGGTTTCAATCGTGGTTGGGATCTTGGCAATTGGAATTTGTAGCATCAAGGCGATTAAGAAGGCCGTAACCACCAGCGAAACGAAGGTGTTTAACTTCAGTTTGATGATCATAAAGATCAAGAGGGCGACCCCCAGTAAAACAATCAGTAATGGCATAATTTCACTCCTTTAGTTAGTTTCCTCAATCTTAGTGTGTGCCAGGTGCTTCTTTTTCTTGCAGTTGGGCAATCACGCCGTAAGCCGGTGAAAGCAGTTCTTCCACCTGCTTGAAGAGCGGCAGGTACTCTTGGTAGGTTGCCACCGCGGCCGCTTGGGGCTGGTAGCTTTCGACTTCGCCGATCAATTCGGTCACAGCGCTCAGGTCATCGATCAACCCGAGGCTCTTCATCGCCATCGTGATCGCCCCCAGACAACCAGATTCAAAGGACGCTGGAATGTTGACCGGGACATTTAAGATGTCAGCCATCATTTGCTTCCAGACCGCCGATTGGGCAAAGCCCCCGGTCGCCGTTACGCTGGCCGGTTCGCCAACCAGCTCCCGGACGGCGGCAAAGACCGTCGCGATGTTCATGTTGATCCCTTCCATCACCGCCCGCAGCATGTCGGCGCGGGTGTGCAATGGGGTCAAGCCGAAGAAGGAACCCCGGGCGTTGGCATCCCACAGCGGGGCCCGTTCCCCACCCAAGAAGGGGTGGAAGAGCAAGCCGTGGGCGCCAGCTGGGGCCGTTTCAATCACTTGGTTGGCCAGGTCATAGGCATCGCCGCCGTTTTGTGCCACCGCGGAATTGTCCACCAGGTGTTCAACCGCCCATTGGAAGACGTCGCCCCCGTTGTTGATCGGGCCGCCGACCACGTAGAAGCCTTCGTCGATTGCGTAACAGAAGAGCCGTTCTTGCGGGTCGATCACCGGGTGATCGGTGGCGACCCGGACCGCCGCCGACGTCCCGATCGTAATCGCGACCGTGTCCTGCTTGATCGCGCCGACCCCGAGGTTGGACAAGGCCCCATCAAAGGCCCCGTAGACAAATGGCGTAGTGGCCGGAATCCCTAATTCGTCCGCCACCGCTGGGACCAACCCGACCGCTTGCGTCGTCCCGCTGACGATTTCTGGCAGCTGGGCGGCACTGACGCCGGCCAATTCCAGGGCTTGTTCATCCCAATCACTGGTGTGGAGGTTAAACAAGCCGGTACATGACG
>CHCFD05601__coassemble_951_pt1 | contig 7208 bp, 8 predicted proteins | sample CHCFD05601__metabat2_high_PE_005 | metagenome-assembled genome bin CHCFD05601
GCCCACGAATACAAGGGGGACCGCTACGACACCGGGAACAAGTTTGGCTGGCTGGAAACCAACATTGAATACGGCTTGAACCATCCGCAAACCAAGGACGAATTGCGCGAATACATTAAGACTTTAGGGGCGAAGTTAGCCGCTGAAGACAAAGCCAAGAAGAAGTAATTAACTAGAAAGCCAACGCTGATTAGGTTCGGCGTTGGCTTTTTTGGAGGAATTAAGCATGTTGTTTACCCAAATCGCCCAAAATAAGCGCAATACCCGTTGGGTGCTGGTCGGCTACGGGCTGCTTTTAATCGCGATCACGATTCTGTTTGCTCAGGTCAGCTGGCAAGTGGCCCTAGGCTTTGCCCTCTTTGGGTTCGGCTATGTTTGGTACTTTTACTACCACGCGACCCGCTATTTAATGCGGGTCACCAATGCCCAGGCGGTCAGCCGCGCGGACGCCCCCGTCTTGTACGAACTCGTTGAAGAACTCTGCTTGGCGGGCGGGCTGCCAATGCCAGCCTTGTACGTTACGCCCGACGAAGAGCCGAATGCCTTTGCGACTGGCCGCAATCCGGAGCACGCTGGCTTAGCGGTCACGGCCGGGCTCTTGGCCATGATGGATCGAGAAGAACTACGTGGGGTGCTCGGCCACGAATTAGCCCACATCCGGAATTACGACATTCGGGTGACGACTTTGACGGCGGCTTTGGTTCAGCTGGTCTTGCTGACTGGGATAACACTGGTCGCCTTTGGCTGGGGGCTATTTGCCAGCCGGGTCGGCGGTTGGCTGAAATTGGTTTTGGTGATCTTCGGGGTAGCGGTGCTGGGCTTGGGGCTCCCCTTGCTGGTGCTGGGCTTTCCCTTAGCCAAGCTGATGTTTTTTGCCCTGTCGCGGCAACGTGAATACTTGGCGGATGCCGGCTCAGCGGACTTAACCCGCGACCCGCGGGGCTTGATCTCCGCTTTACAAAAGTTGGCGGCCCTGCCCGCCCCGGGTGAAGCGACCAACCTCGTGGTTAACAGCCTGGCCTTTAACGCGGCCCCACCGCAGCGGTGGTGGGCCAACTTGCTGGCGGATCATCCCGCGCTGAAGAAGCGGATTGCGCGGTTGCAAGCGAGTGCCCAATAGGCTTTTTGAAGACGATAAAAAACGGCTGGCGTGCCGAAATGGTACGTCAGCCGTTTTTAAATTTCTGGATTACTTGAGGCTGTTGCTGTCCATGATCCCGTCTAACAGACCATAGTCAACCGCTTCTTGGGCCGTCATGAAGTTGTCCCGTTCCGTATCTTGTTGGACCTTTTCAAAGGTTTGCCCGGAGTTGGCCGCCAAGATTTCGTTCAGCATCTTGCGGGTCTTCAGGATTTCTTCGGCGGCAATTTGAATTTCGGTTTGTTGCCCTTGGGCCCCACCAGATGGTTGGTGGATCATTACCGTAGAGTGCGGCAGCCCAAAGCGCTTGCCCTTGGCCCCAGAGGAGACCAGCACACTGGCCATGGAAGCAGCCATCCCGATCACGATCGTTTGGACATCGGACTTGATGAAGTTCATCGTGTCGTAAATTGCCATCCCGGCCGTAACCACCCCACCTGGGGAGTTAATGTACATGTAAATGTCCTTGGTGGAGTCTTGGGCGTCCAAGAAGAGCAGTTGGGCGACAATCGAGTTGGCCATGTTGTCTTCGATTGGGCCGGATACCATGATGATCCGGTCCTTTAACAGGCGTGAGTAAATGTCATAAGCGCGTTCCCCGCGGGAGGATTGCTCGATGACAGTAGGTACAAGATTCATTTTCTAACCTCCTAATTAGCAGTGGTTAGCGTAGTTTGCTAACTGATAGGAATAGTTTACTCTGTAGGTCAGCAAAGGTCAAATTATTTGGTCAAAAAGCTGACCCCCAATCTTATATTAACCGGTTGACATACACTGGGAAGTAAGGTATATTATAGACGTCACCGAAAGAAACCGCTTCCATAATTTTTCAATTGACCATTTGGGCGGTAAGGGCGACGAAAAATTCGTTTTGCGTATTGAAAACGGGTTCACAAACGCATATGATCGTATTATGTAGAAATAAACCCAACTGATTTTGGAAGAAAGAGGTTTTGTATTCATGGCTCACGTATCATTTGACAGTTCAGCGTTGAAGCAATTTGTTCACGATAACGAATTGGGCGAAATGCAAGCAATGGTCAACGCCGCGGACCAACAATTGCGGCAAGGCACGGGTGCCGGGGCGGACTTCCGCGACTGGCTGCACTTGCCAACCGACTACGACAAGGAAGAATTTGCCCGGATTAAGGCGGCCGCTAAAAAGATCCAAAGCGACTCCGAAGTCCTGGTCGTTATCGGGATCGGGGGCTCGTACTTGGGTGCCCGGATGGCCATTGACTTCTTGCACAACAGCTTCTACCAAGCGCAAGCCCCAGCTGCCCGCAAGGCTCCGCTGGTGGTCTTTGCCGGGAACTCCTTGTCCAGTTCTTACGTCCACGATCTGATTGAACTGATTGGCGACAAGGACTTCTCGATCAACGTGATTTCCAAGTCCGGGACGACGACGGAACCATCGATTGCCTTCCGGATCTTTAAGGAACTGCTGGTCAACAAGTACGGGGAAGAAGAAGCCAACCACCGGATTTACGCCACCACGGACCGCCAGCGCGGCGCTTTGAAGACCGAAGCCGATGCGGCCGGCTGGGAAACCTTCGTGATTCCGGATGGGGTCGGCGGCCGCTACTCCGTCTTAACGGCGGTGGGGCTCTTGCCAATTGCCGCTTCGGGGGCCGACATCGACCAACTGATGGCTGGGGCCAAGGCCGCCGAAGACACCTACGTGGATCCGGACCTGACCAAGAACGAGGCCTACCAATACGCAGCTTACCGCAACATCTTGTACCGGAAGGGCTTTACCACCGAACTGCTGGAAAACTATGAACCAAACATGACGATGTTTGCCGAATGGTGGAAGCAATTAGCCGGTGAATCCGAAGGGAAGGACCAAAAGGGGATCTACCCATCCAGTGCCAACTTTACGACCGATCTGCACTCCTTGGGCCAATACATCCAAGAAGGGCTACGGAATTTGATGGAAACGGTCGTTAAATTGGATACGCCAAACCATGATCAAGTCATCCCAGCGGCCGAATCCAACCTCGACGGGTTGGCTTACCTGGAAGGCAAGAACATGGATTGGGTCAACACCAAGGCTTACGAAGCCGTCGTGGCGGCTCACGTGGCTGGTGGGGTACCGGTCATGACTGTCCACATCGAGAAGGAAGATGCCTTCACCTTGGGCTACTTAATCTACTTCTTTGAAGTGGCCATTGCAATCTCAGGCTACTTAAACGGGATCAACCCGTTCAACCAACCAGGGGTCGAAGCCTACAAGACCAACATGTTTGGTCTGTTGGGCAAGCCGGGCTACGAAGAAGTCGGGGCCAAGTTACGCCAAGAAATGGCTGACAACCAATAATTTAACCACCACGGTTACCGTCTGGGCGACCAGGCGGTAATTTTTCCCAGTTTATGTTAAGCGGTTGCAACACCAGACCAACCGTGAGCATGACCCAAGTTAAAGGAGGAAATATTATGTTACTCGGAAGTGTAGAAGCAGGGGGCACCAAGTTTGTTTGCGCGGTCGGCAACGAAGATTACCGGATCCAAGATACGACCCAATTCCCCACCACCACCCCAGAAGAAACCTTGCAAAAGACGATTGACTACTTTAAGCAATTCCCAGACTTAAAGGCAATCTCAGTCGCGTCCTTTGGGCCGATTGAAATCCGCCACAATTCGCCTAAGTACGGCTACATCACCGATACGCCCAAGCCGGGGTGGTCAAACGTCGATTTTGTCGGTACCTTAAAGCAAGCCTTTGATTTACCGATCTACTGGACGACGGACGTGAATGGTTCGGCCTACGGGGAATATGTCCTTTCAACCCTCTTTAACCAAAAGATCAATTCCCTGGTTTACTACACGATCGGGACTGGGGTCGGCGCCGGGGCCGTGATTGACGGTAAGTTTGTCGGGGAGGTTGGCCACACGGAAATGGGCCACATCCGTTTGAAGCGCCACCCCGCTGACCTGGACTTTAAGGGGATCTGTCCGTTCCACGGCGACTGCTTGGAAGGGTTGGTCGCCGGGCCGACCTTTGAAGCCCGGACCGGCAAGAAGGGCAAGGACGTACCGCTGACCGATCCCGTTTGGGACATCATGGCGTACTACGTGGCCCAAGCGGCCTTGGATACGACCTTGATGTTCCGGCCAGCCAAGATTATCTTTGGTGGCGGGGTGGTCAGTGAAGCCTTTTTGAAGAAGGTCCGCGCCCAATTCAAGGACTTGTTAAATGATTACGTGGAAGTCGGCGACCTCGACCAATACATCGTGATGCCGCTGGCTAAACACAACGGCTCGGCGACGGTCGGCAACTTTGCGTTAGCCTTGAAGACCTACTTGAATTAAAGATCAGGACGTTAAAAAGGCGTCGGAACCATCAAGTTTGATGCTTCCGGCGCCTTTCAGCTTATTTTTTCATCATTTTGGCGTTGCTTTTAAAGATCAACCACTTCGAGAAGACGTAGTTGGCAATCACTACCAGGACATTATCAATGACCTTCACAATAAATTGCCCCAACGAGGACGTAAAGCCCAACCACGAGACCCCGATAAAGACAATCGCCATGTCTAATAATAAGGTCAACCCACGGTAGAAGAAGAACTGCACCAGTTCGTCCCAGAAAGCCCGCCAGGTGGTGTATGGGGAGTTAAAGACCCAGACCTTATTGGTAAAGTAAGCCACCAAGACGGATAAGAACCAGGCAATCACGGTCGCCACTTCAAAGTGCCAGTGCAAACCAGTACTCAGCCACTGGTAGGAAGCGAGGTTGACGATTGTCGTCACCACGCCCCAAAAGAGGTAGGCGATGATGCTTTTGTACTTCTGCCACAGGGCAGTCAGGGCGGCCATTATTTGCCCGCCGCCTTTTCAACCAGGCTGGCGGCAAAGGCGTCCAGCGTGTCGACGTCGTCACCCTCCGGGGCGAGGTCGATGTGGACGTATTCGGCCCCCTTGGTGGCCCCGGCGCTTTCAAAGGCGGCGCCGAAGTCGTCAACGGCCCGGCAGTAATCATCGGCGTAGAAGGTATCGCCCGAACCGGCGACCCCGTAAATTTTGCCGCTTAAGTCGGCTTCCTTTAGGTCGTCATAAAAGTCCAAGCCTTCTTCTGGCAGGGCCCCTTCGTCGTAAGTGTAGGGGCAGACCACGCAGATGTCGGCGTCCTCAAAATCGGCGACGTCGGCCATCGTAATTTCTTTTTCGTCAACGTCAACGCCGAGGTTTTCCAGGGCGTCGGTGATCAGGTCGGCAACGTCTTCGTTGTTGCCAGTAATTGTAGCAAACACTACCACTGCTTTTGTCATGTTCTTCACCTGTTTCTTTCTTATTCGTAATCAAAGAAAGTATATCACACTCCTTTTTTGGATTCTGGTGATATACTTAAGATTGAAGTTTTATTTTATCTCGTTGGTTGAAAACGGGAATCAAAGGAGTAAGCATTTAGAATGATTAGTTTAAAATCACCGCGCGAAATTCGGGCGATGGAAAAATCTGGGGCGGTCCTGGCCGGGATGCACCTGGGGATGCGCCAAATCATCAAGCCGGGCATTTCCAGCTGGGTCTTAGAAGAATTTGCCCGCAAGTACTTTAAGCAGGCTGGCGCGATTGCCGCCCAAATCGGTTTTGAAGGCTACAAGTACGCCACCTGTGTCAGTGTTAACGACGAAATCTGCCACGGTTTCCCCCGCAAGAAGCTGCTCTTAAAGGAGGGCGACCTGGTCAAGGTTGATACGGTCGTCAACCTCGACGGGGCCTATTCTGATTCTTGCTGGTCATACGTAGTGGGCCAAGCGAGTCCTGAAGTTGCCAAACTGATGGACGTCACCAAAAAAGCCCTCTACTTGGGGATCGACCAGTGCCAAGTCGGCAATCGGCTTGGTGACATCGGGGCGGCAATCCAGCACTACACGGAAGATGAACACGGCTACGGCGACGTGCGCGAATTTGTCGGCCACGGGATCGGCCCGACGATGCACGAAGACCCGATGGTGCCCCACTACGGGGAAGCCGGCCGCGGCTTGCGCTTGCGCAAGGGGATGACGATTACCGTCGAACCGATGATTAACACCGGGACGTGGAAAGCCGATACGTCCGACCCGAGTGGTTGGCTGGCTAAGACGGCCGATGGGGGCTTGTCGTGCCAATACGAACACACCCTGGTGATCACCGATGACGGGCCGAAGATCTTGACTTCCCAAGATCCAAAAGCCGACCGGGATTACCTCTATGATGACGAATACGCCGGCTTTTTAGCCCACTACGGGGCGATTGCCACGGACGTGGTCAAAAAACACTTTGCTTAAATTAAATGCGCGGTTGGGAAACAGAGGGTTTCTCAGCCGCGCATTTTCTTTTGCTTACGTAGGTTATTCGAAAGGCGGCGCTTTGGGATAACGGCGCCGGGCAATTTGGCCCCCCAGGAGGCCGATTAAAATCACGAGGCTGCCAATTACGCCCCATTGCCAAAGGGGCTGGTCGTGTGGCGGCGCTGCGGGGGTACTGTTCAGGGGTAACTGCCGGGTCAGCGCCGGGGCACTCACGGGTTCCTTAGCAAGGCTCGGCTTGAGAGGGTGGTGGCCACGCGCTAGTAAAGGCTGGGGTGGCGCGGGGGCGATGTTGCGCTGGTTGGTCAGCGGCGGGACCAAGGTCGCGCCCGCCGCGGAGGAGGCGGCCGGTGAGACCGGACTTAGTACAGCGGGCGGCGGACTAGGCTTAGCAGGGCTTGGCGCTAGTGCGGCGGTTGATTTCACCGGTTGAACTGCGGCCACTGGCGTTGGCTGGTCGGCGGCCGGGGTGTCGGTCGTCAGCTGGGCCGGGGCAGCGGGGCTGATTAGCAGCGAAGTTCGGCTGCGCGGGGGCGCTACCGGAGCCGGGGGCGCTGCCATGACGGGTAGCACCACGGTTGGATTACTGGCGGTAAGGGAAGCTGGCGTTGCGTTCACGGCCGGCGTTGCGGGGGCGGTTAGCGACGTTGGGGTGGACGTTTCCAGCTCAACAGCGTGAGTCGTCGGGCCGCCACCCCAGGCTCCCAGGCTGAGGGCAAGGCTGGTTAAGACCGTTAACCACCACTTTTTAATCACACTTCACTCCCCCTTTCTTAAC
>CHCFD05601__coassemble_1279_pt1 | contig 5318 bp, 2 predicted proteins | sample CHCFD05601__metabat2_high_PE_005 | metagenome-assembled genome bin CHCFD05601
GTTCAAAATCAAACAGCTCCATGTTTTGCTTGAGCCGGTCGACGTGGACCGACTTTGGCAATGGCACGACCCCTTGTTGGAGGATCCACCGTAAGCTGACTTGGGCCGTTGACTTCCCATGCGCCGCCGCGATCTTTTGCATCGTTGGGTCGACTAAGACCGTCGCCCCTTGACCGCCCAATGGTCCCCAGGCTTCCACCACGATGTCCATAGCCTGGAGTTTCTTAATTTCTTCGGCGTGGGTCCAACCAGGGTGGACCTCAATTTGGTCAACCATTGGCTTGATCTTGGCCGTCTTTAACAGTTCGGCTACGTGGTGCGGCATAAAGTTGCTCAGCCCGATCGCCCGAATCTTGCCGGCTTCGTATAATTCTTCCATCGCCCGCCAGGTTTCCGCGTTGATTTTAGCCGCGTCCGCGCCAAATTGCTTTTCATTGGCCGGCCAGTGGATCAGGTACAAATCCAAATAATCCAACCCTAAGCGGTCCAGGCTCGCTTGAAAGGCCGCCTTGGTGGCTTCATATCCCCGGTCGGTGTTCCAAAGCTTGCTGGTCACAAACAATTCTTCGCGGGGAACGCCAGCGGCCTTGATTCCTTGGCCGACCCCGGCTTCGTTTTCGTAGACCTTAGCGGTATCAATGTGCCGGTAGCCGGCCGCAATCGCGTCTTGCACGGCTTGGGCCGTCACCGCCGGGGCGGTCCGGAACGTCCCGTAACCAACGCAGGGGATTTCCACCCCGTTGTTCAATTTGATTGGTGAATTAACATTGGTAAGCGTCATGTTGTTCATCCTTTCTTTGGTTGCCAATCGAGGGCCAAGCCTTGCCGCTGGATTACTTGGGCCAATTTATCCCGGTCAATCCGCTTGGTGTTGAGCTTGGCACCCGTAATCTGTTTGGTAAACGAATCGATCCGCCGGCTGGTATCGCGCAAGTCGTAGTAGGTCTGCACCACCTGATCGTAGTCTTTGAGGCTGGCCACCTCAAAGTCCTGCGGGTAGTCATTTTCAAAGGCCACTTGCTCCAGGGGCAGACGGGGCTTTAACTGCGGCGCTTGGTCCGGAACCCCGCCTTGGACCCCCAGCAGGGGCAAGGTCATTTTCGGCAGGTCCAAGGCCGCCAAAAGGGCTTCGGGATCATCGTTGATCGAGCCCAGAATTACCGCGCCCAAGCCCAGGCTTTCGGCGGCCGTGACAAAGTTTTGCACCGCTAAAACCGTGTCCTCCAGCGCTTGAAAGAAGATGTCGGTCGTATGCAGGCGCCCATCATCATAGCCAAGTTGCTGGCGAATCTGCTGGTTACGGTACAAGTCCACGATAAAAATAAACAAGTCCCCGTTAGCCCCAACGTAGCGTTGGCCGGAAACGGCGCGGACCGCCGCGCGCTTGGCGGGATCAGTGACGTGCAAAATCGAAAATTGTTGCATAAACATACTGGTCGACGTCTGGCTAGCCATCTTATACAAGGTCGTCAATTGTTCCTTGGCCAAGGTTTGCGCCTTAAAAGCCCGAATCGACCGGTGGTTGGCAATTACTTCCGTTGTGTGCGTATCAATCATCTGCCTTTCCCACTTACTTTTCGTTACTAACAACTTACTTCTAGTTAACCACCGCGGGCCTGAAAGCGTCAACTTATTTCCCGGGAAATCTTAGCTTTGACAACTTTTTCATTTTTGATTCAAAAAAGCCCACTAGACGTTGGGCATCCAGTGGAACTTACGCTTACTTCGCGAATTTCTTAAATGGTACCAAGACCAAGCTCATGAGGGCCATCCCAAGGACGGTCAGCGCCGAAGCAGACGCGTTCCCGGTTTGCGGCAGGCTGGCCTTTTGCGCCGCCGCTGGTTGGGCGGTCGTTAATTGGACCTTGGCCGTAGTCAGGGTTGCAGTCCCTTGGGGAACTGGCTTTGGCTTAGCAGTAGGGTTTGTCGTTGGTTCGCTCGTTGCCCCATCATCAACAACTCCCGCGGCCTCCTTGGCAATTGCCAGTTGACCGAGCGCCTTTTGTAGGGCCGCTTGGGCCGCCGCTAAGCGGGCGTTTGCCGCGGTTAATTCGGCTTGGGCATCAGCCAAATTAGCTTGCGCGGCTTCTAAAGCGGCTTGGGCATCAGTAACGGCTTTTTGGGCCGCAGCAACCGCCGCCGGACCATTTTCAACCGTTTGCTTAACCGTCGCCAGGTTGGCTTGGGCTTGCTTCAACGCGGCTTGAGCGTCATCAAAGTCCTTTTGCGCGGCCGCCTCATTTTGGCTGGCCGTGGTTTGATTTTCCTTCGCCGCCGCTAACGCATTCTTGGCATCGTTAAAGTCACTTTGTGCCGCCTGTAAGTTGGCCTTGGCCATTCCGACCGTATCAACCGCCGCCTTCATCATCAGGTTCATGAAGATAGGAGCAGGGGCGTGACCCGCCGCCTTAGCAGCTTCTTGTAATTTAGTGTTAGCTTCATTTGCCTTCGTTTGAGCGGTTTGAACTTCGTTGTTCAGTTGGTCGACCTGGGTTTGTTCGGCCGCCAAACGCTTACCAGCGGCCACCGCAGCGGTCAGCTTGTCACTGGAAGCCAGGTTCAGGTAGGCCGTTTCGTGCATAACACTCATCCCTGGCATCCCCGTATTGATAACCACCGCAATCTTGTAGTCATTGGCTAACCCTGGTGCGACTCCGGTCCAGTCAGCCGTCTTTTGATCGGCACTGAGGTTGCTCTTGGTAAAGGCGCCACCGTTTTCAAAACTCATCGATTCAATCATGCTGGCGAAGGTAACCGAGAAGATCTTAACCGTGACCTTACCATTCGCATCCACACTGACCGTGGCCGTTGGTTTAAAGAAGCCAGCCATTTCCGACTTGGTCGTCGTTTCATTTCCATTAGGTCCCGCCTTGTAGAAGGTCGCGGCCACATCTTCCGTTGCCGCGGCAGCCGCTTGGTCCTTTTCTAATTGGTCCTTAGCGGCTGCATAGGCAGTTTGGGCCGACTTCAAAGCGGCATTAGCCGTGGAAGCCGTGGTGACGGCTTGTTGGTAGGCCGATTCCGCAGCCGCTTGGGAAGCCGCATTAGCACTGCTGGTTTGGACTTCTTGGTCGTACGCTTTTTGCGCTGCAGTTACCGCCGCACTGGCCTTATCATACGTCGCTTGAGCCGCACTCGTAGCCTGACTGGCCGTTTGTGTCTTGGCCTTAGCGCTTTGCAAGGCCGCACTGGTCGATTGAACCTTGCTTTGGGCCGCACTAACCGCCGCTTGGGCCGACGACAAAGCTGCACTGCCGTTGTCTACTGTCGCTTTGGCGGTTTGCGCTGCCGTCGAAGTTTCCTTGACCTTGCTTTGGGCCGCGGTTACCGCCGCATTGGCCGCACTGTACTTGGCGCTAGCTTGGCTTTGGGCCGTTTGGGCTTGTGCGACCGTTTGTTGCGCTTGTGTCACTGCTTGTTGAGCATCGGATACTGATAATTGTTTATCGTTCGATTGGTTTTTAGCAAATACCGGAGCTTCATCAGCGTGCACGGCTGGTTGATAAGCCACCAACCCCGTTACACCGGCGATTCCGGCCACCGAAGCCGTTAACAAAGCAGCGTTTTTCAGGTTCGTCTTCTTCATTGGAATTCCCCCACAAAAATTAAAAATAAGTGCAATTCATTGAATTTTCCAAAAAGCTTTAATATGCGTCATATTATGGCACTATCAAGGTGAAAGCGCAACCCGTCGCGGAATATTTTGCGGGTTTTTACTTATCCAACGAATTTTTATTGAAATCGTTCACCTGAACGCTTAAACTTAACAATGATATTAAAGAAATTCTTAAGGAGGCGTTTTTCGTGACGGTTGGTTCAAAAATAACCTATCAAGTGATTACTTCGGTGTCACTAATGGGGTTAGTTGGGGCGCCCCTGGCCGCGGCCAGCCCCGTCCTGCCGGTCCTGGTGCACGCCACCACCCCAGCAGCGACAACAATCCCGACGACCGCCCGCTTTTTTAAGACGGGCACGACCACGGCATCCGATGCCAGTCACTTCTTCAGTGACCAGGCCAGCTTAAAAACCACCAACGGCCAGCTCCAATTGGTAATGACAATGCCAACCGGGGCCAATTATGTCCAAAAATTGCAAATTCAGGGCAGCAATCAGGCGGCAACCATCCAAAAGAATGGCGAACAAGCCACGGTGACCTTTAACCTGCCGAACCAAAGCGGCAAGTACGTAGTTGAAATGGACCTGCAACTGGCCCCGGGCATGACCATGCACGAAGCGGCCGACTTACAAGTGGACCTCAGCCAGGTCAAGACCGCCAGTGCGGAGGCTGACAGCAGTCAAGCCACCAGCAGTAGCCAAACGACAACGTCAACTACCAAGTCCGACCACCAGCAAGCGCAATCGACGACTCAGGTATCCCAAGCGGGATCAACAGCCAAGCCAACCGCAGCTGATCAATTGCAACTGCCCCTGGCAATTACAAAGGAAAATGCCTACACCACTCCATCAGAAGCGGCCAGCTTTTTCACTAAGCAGGTTAACGTCAAGCCAGTTGGCGATGGCTACGACCTCACTTTCCAGCTGGCTAGCGGGGGACAATTCATTCAAAAGATTGCTTTTAATGGCCAAGCCCCAACCAACGAGCAGCACCACGGCAGTCAAGCCACCTATACGTTCCACCTCGCCAAAGCCGCTTATGAGCTGGGCGGTGGTAAATTCACTTTTAACCTGACTATTCCGGGTGGGACCCAAATGACCGAGCAAGCCTACGCTATCTGGCAGAAACAAACCTTTACCCCTGCCAAGTACAATCACTGGGTCCAAGCAGGTAATCAAACTGCCCCAACTACTACGGTAACGACACCGAACCAATCGGCAACAACGACTGATTCCGGGATTGCGGGCATCGATCCAAATAAGGCCGTCCAAGACATTGGTTACGCCGTTTACAAAGAGGATCAAAGTGGCCTGTCGGATGCCAACGCCTACTACACCCACTCTGCACACGTGGTTAAAACCGGGAGCACCGGCTATGATGTCACCTTAACCGTCAAGGCGCCAACCGGGTTGGTCAGCTTCACCCCACTTTCCATGGCTGCCGGCCCAATTGTTGGCCACAGCAAAACGACCCAGGGGGGCAATGACCTTTGGACCTACACCTTCCACATTGCCAACGCCGCCGCGCTGAACCAACCCGTGGCGGGGCAAATCCGGGTCGGCGTCCCCATGATGAACATGCCGAACACCAATTACCGGGTCTGGTTTAAGTTCGGTAAGGCCGTCCTGGGCGGTGGACCAGGGGCGGCCGGCTACGGCACCGGCAACGCGGCCGCCGCGCTAAGCGCCAGCGGCCCAGCCGG
>CHCFD05601__coassemble_1745_pt1 | contig 4092 bp, 3 predicted proteins | sample CHCFD05601__metabat2_high_PE_005 | metagenome-assembled genome bin CHCFD05601
ACGACCAGGGTCTTTTTATCGTTGGTTGCCGCTTGGGCGGCTTTTAAGTGTTGCCAGCCCAAGGTTCCAGCCAAACTAAAGCCGACCACTGCCGCCGTTGCGGCCAAGGCGGTGAAGAAACGTTTTTTATTCCAGTGCATTATCAAGACTCCTTTAAAAATATAATATTTATTGCTTTAATTTTAGCCTTATTGAAAACGATTTCAATGGTTAGATTGGCGGGTGATTTGTAATTATTTTCACAATTTGATAGACGAAAACTAGATAAATGTCTATTTAAACCTGTCGGCTAGGGGTTAGCAGGTCAGCAATTTATGGAAAATTATATGAAAAATTAGGGTGACAAAGTTTCTTGTATGAATTTTTCGTCGAATGTCCTTAGAAAGGCGAACATAACAGGGACGAGCTAAGTTTAGTCTAATCATTGCTGAAACGGAGATAAAAAAATAAATTACAGTACAATTAACGAACAATAAGATTCCTGCTAAGTTCAAGCCGCTAACGATTGGCTAAACTGGGCGGGCCAAGTGAAAGGGCATCCCCGGGGTTCCGTTAGTGATTTTTTGTATGTAAAATCACAAAATTGATCATTTTTTTAAATTAGTTCAAATCATCCGCCGGAACGCTTACAATGATGGCAACAATTATCAAGGGGATGAACGCAATGCTGTACTTGGACTTGCAAAACGGGGGCGAATTGTTAAAGGACATGTTGACCTTTCAAGCGTTACCGGAATTTTTACAGCAACACCCGCGCTTTGCGGGGCAGACGTTGCTGTACTTTTATTCACCAGCCCGGCCAACGGTGATTTGTGGGCACTTTCAAAACGTGTACCGTGAAGTGGATCTGAGCTACTTGCGCGCGCACGAAATTGCATTAGTGCGGCGCAATTCTGGTGGTGGGGCCGTTTATGTTGATGCAGGCGATTTAACCTATGTCTATATTGCCCCAGCTGGCGCAGACAAAAACGCGCAGTTGAAACAGTACCTGCAGCCAATTTTAGCGGCCTTACGGGAGCTGGGGATTGATGCTCAAATGACGGGCCGGAATGATTTAACGTATCGGGGACGAAAATTTTCCGGGATGTCCTTTGCCAAGGTCGGCAAGCAAATGTCGTACGGGGGAACGTTGATGTTTGATGTTGATACGGCAACGGCCAGTCACGTCCTGACGCCGTCACCAGCCAAGTTGGCCAACCGGGGGATTCATTCGGTCCACCAACGGGTCATTAATCTCAAGCCGTATTTGAAGCAAGCGGGGTTTACGGTTAAGGATTTGCAAGCGGCGATTTTGCGGCAAGTGGCAAGGGTAAACGACCTTCAAACTACTCAGCTGACCTCCACGGAGTGGGCAGCGGTGCAAACCCTGGCTCAGCAAAAGTATGGGCAACCCAGTTGGATTTATGGTCACAACCGGACCCCGTACTACGTTGATGCCTATTTTCCAGGCGTGGGGAACTTTGGGATTGGCTTTGCGGTGCAAGCGCAACGCTTATGTCAGGTTAGTCTGGCGGGGGACTTGTTGACCTTTAATCAAAGTCAGGCCACGGCCTTGGAAAAAGCCCTCCGTGGTGTCCCACTGGCTGTGGAACCAATCAAAGCGGTCTTGCAGCAGGGGGGCTTGGCGACCGCTTTGGCGCCTTCAGCCCCGGCGGTGTTGGCAGCTAAAATGGTGGCGGCCCTTGCGCATGAAAACTAAAAAAATCCCCGCGTGGCAAAGCACGCCGGGATTAGAAATATGATTTACTTTTTCACCTTATCCAAAGCTGCCCCGATTTGATCGGTCAAGTCTTGGTTGGCAAAGCTGGCGGTGTCGGCCGGGAAGCCGTTGGCCGCCCGGTAGAGGGCGTCTTCGAATTGGCCCATCGAGAGGGTGTTGGCCACGGCAAAGTTGTAACCCAGTTGGTTTTGGAAGTCCACGACGGCCTTCGAGGTCCCGTGGTGGGCCTTACTCTTGACGAGGATGACCAGGTCCGCGCCGCGTAATTTGCTCTTGAGGTAGCTCTTTTGAGTCTTGAAGCCATCGATCACGGTTGGTTCCCCACCGTACAGGCGGATGGTGGCTTCGTAGTCTTCGTGTTCTTGGCGGTTGCCGACTAAGACGGCGACGGTTTGACCGCTCAAATCAATGCCGGGGTAGCGTTTTTCCGTGGGAACACTGAGCGTGGTCGCCGGTTTAGCACGCTTTTTGGCAGCTTGCTTGGCCGCCGTTTTTTCAGCCGTCGTTGGGTAGGTCCAGCGAATCCGCATGGAGTCCGGATCGTTGGTGTACCAAGCTAATTCAACGATCGAGCCGTTGGTGGCTTGCAAGTTGTCTTCATCTAATAAGAAGGCGTACTTCTTGCCGTTGACCAATAGCGGTTCGTTGTTGGAATTAAAGGTGACCCGCAAGTGCCGCTTATGCTTGTTTACCACCCCAAAGTCGAAGGTTTGAATCTGCTGGGCATCGTCAAACTTCAGGTCGCCAAGGTGATCAATTTGGCGCAGGGCCTTGTGGACGAAAATATCGGTCGGGTTGATGTCGGCCTTGACGATCGTCCCGGAGACCAGATTAAACTTGCGGACGATTGTTTCGCTGATGTGACCAGCTGCTTGGCCGCTGTCGGTCAATAGTTGGGCTCCGGTCAGTTCCCGTTGGACGACGTATTGCCCCTTTTGACTGTTAAAGGGCGCCGGGGCTTTTTTAACATCTTCCTTGGCCAGGGCCGCTGCCATGGGGTTGGCACTTGGCACGGGCTTGGCCGCCTTAGCCGGGGATGGTTTCAGCTTGGGTTGGGGCGCCGGCTTGGGGGCTGGCTTGGGCAGGCGAGGGGCCATGACTGCTTGGGCCTGGGTCAGCAATTGCTTCACCGGGGTGAGCCGGCTGGCCAGGGCGGTTTGGTCGGCTTCACTTAAGTCCGCTTCGAGCTTGGCTAGCCGTTTGGTCAGGTTCACAAAAGCAGGGACAGCAGTGTTGGTTTGGTTAATAAAGCCGGTTAATTCCTGCGCCAGGCCCTTGAGCTTGTTTAAGGCGGCATACTGATCACCATTCAACGGTGGCAGCGGCGCGGTTGGCTGGCTGATGACCAGGGCGGGCGCCGGCTTTACCGTGGTTGCACTAGCTGGGGTCGGTTGGCCGTTCGGCACGGCTGGGGCCAGGGCTGCCTTCGGTTTGGCGACTTCAGCTGATTTTGCTGGGGCCTGACTGGCGGGTGGGGCGACCGGGGTGCGGCGCGGGGCCGTTTCGTGGCGCTTGATCTGGAATTGGTGCGCCGGGGGTTGGTGGTTGCGCCGGTGAGTTGGCCGGCTGGTCTTATCAGTTGGCAGGGCGTTGATCAAGTTCAGCGCTGCTTGCAGAATCGTGCGGCCTTGCGCCAGTTCGGCTGGGCTGGCGCCGATATTTTGGATGATGGTCATTAAATCATTGCGGTAATCGTACATCACAATTCCTCCTTTAATATAGTGACGCCCCGAGGGGCAACGTAGCGTATTACTTTCATGATACCAGTTTTTGTCAGTGGTCGGGACCAATTTGCCCGAGAAATCCGTGGTCAGCTCCCTACTGCGCCGCGTATAATAAAGAAAAGATGAGGTGAGATGAATGAAAAAATTTTACGGGTGGGCCGATCACCTGGCGACCTTTTTGCAGGTCATCAGCCTAGTTTGCATTGGTTTGTTAGGCTTGTCACTGATTTACTTTATGGTCGATGAATTGGTGGCCATCGTCCGGTTAAGTACGCTGCCATCGACGTTAGATAACTACTATGTCCTCTTAGAAGCGGTCGTGACCTTCTTCCTCTTCTTCGAATTTATCGCGATGGTCATCAATATTTTGCGCAATGGCGGCCATATTTCGGTTAACTTCCTGATCGGGCTGGGGATCACCGCCCTGATTCGGTGGCTGATTGCCAACCATGGCAAGGCGCTAGATGCCCTGTTGATTTCCTTGGCCGTCTTGGCGTTGATTGGTGGGACAATTTTATTAACCAAGTACTTACATGAAGAAAATTAACCGGAGAGCTGGCCTGGGGGCGGGCTCTTTTTAGATATGATAGCGTTGGCGGTATTGGCGGGGAGTCAGGCCGGTTTCGCGTTTAAAGACCCTAGTGGCGG
>CHCFD05601__coassemble_1913_pt1 | contig 3790 bp, 4 predicted proteins | sample CHCFD05601__metabat2_high_PE_005 | metagenome-assembled genome bin CHCFD05601
AGGGCTTGATCGCTTCTTTGAGCTGGGGATCCTTGAGCAAGACAAAGCGCCAGGGTTCGTAGCCAAAGGAACTCGGCGCCAGGCGGCCGACCTCTAAAATCGTTTGCCAATCCTGGGCCGGAATGTGGCGGGTCGGGTCAAACTGCTTGGTCGCAAAGCGAGTATTCGCAATTTGTAACACGTGGGCACGTTGCGTTTCATTTGCCATTTGGATCACCTCATTGATTATTCACGGGCTTGCAGGGCCGCCAGCATCGAAATTTTTTGGATCTTTTTTTGCATCACGACTGCCACCAGCGCGGTAATCACCAGCGGGATCGCCGCCGACAACAGGAAGTTGGTGACTCGCATTTGCGGGTCAAACATCGCATCGACCGGCGGCAGATTGGTAATAATAAAGCCGTGCAGCCAGCGGCCGAGCAAGAAGCCGACGAAAATCCCGACGACCGACAAGATAATCGTCTCGCGGTAGATGTACAGCGTCGCTTCGCCTTCATCATACCCCAACACTTTGAGCGTCGCCAGTTCGCGGCTCCGTTCTTCGACGTTGATGTTGGTCAGATTGTAAATCACCACCGCCGCCAAGACGGTCGCCAGGCCGATTAAAATCACCATCACCCGATCCATCGAGTTCAGCAGGTTATTAATCATCTGCTGGTTACTGCGGTTTTCGTTTACCCCGGCCACGGCCCCGGTTGCCATCAGCTGGCGGGCCACGAGATTGACCTTCGTCCCGGCAGCCAGCTTCAGCAGCTGGGCGTTGGTCCGGTAGGGCTGACCAAAGTAGTGCTGGTACGTTGCCGGACTCATCACCATGAAGTGACCCATGTACATTTCGGTGATCGCGCCGACCTTCACCGACCGCCACTGGCCCTGGGCGTCCTGGAGGCGCAGGCGCTCGCCGACCTTGACCTGGGCGAGGGTCGCTAATTTTTCCGAGATGATCACGCCGGTACTTAAGTCTAGCCGCTTTTGACTGGTGCGCGCCCGGAGGGGCATGAAGTGGCGGAATTGCTGGGCGTTATGCGGAACCAGCAGGGCAACCGTCTGCGGGGCCGGATCGGCGGCAAAGCGCCGGGTCAACGTTTCATAATGAATCGCCGTGTGCTCAGCCACCGCCGGCTGGGCCAGAGCCGTGTGCAGGCGCTCAGCTGATGCGGAGGTGACGGTCGGTTTTTGGACCGCCAGCAAGTCATATTTGATCAGCTGGCTGTACTGGCGGTGCACAATCCCGCCCAGCGAATCGCGGATCCCAAAGCCCATCACCAACAGTCCGGTGCAGCCGGCCACCCCCAGGATCGTCATCAGCATCCGGCTCTTGTAGCGCCAGAGGTTGCGCAGGGTCGCCTTGTGCTTAAAGGCCAAGCGCCGCCACACGGGCGTCACGTGCTCCAGCCACAGCCGTGCTCCCCCCTTAGGGGTCGGTGGCAAGAGCAGCTGGGCCGGGATTTCCCGGGCGTCTTGGGCGAGGACCCAGCCGGCGGCCAAACCAGTCGCGCCCACGGCCAACCCCCACGTGGTCAGCAACCAGCCCCAGGAAAAGCCCAGCTGCAGGCCGCTGATGGTCGAATTGGCGGCGTAGGCCGAAAAAATCAGGCGCGGCAGGAGCCAAAAACCGCCCGCGGCGCCAACCAGGGTGCCGCCCGTCGCCGCCAGGGTGCTGTAAAGCAAGAACTTCTTGGCGACGTCAAAATTCGAATAACCCAACGCTTTGAAAGTCCCGATCTTTTGCCGCTCTTCGGCCACGAAGCGGGCCATCGTCGTCAGCGCCACCAGGATCGCCACGGCAAACATAAAGACCGGAAAGACGTTGGCGACCAGGTCAATCCGCGCCGAATTCGACCGGTAGACGGCGTAGCCCGGGTTGCTTTCCCGGGTTTGCACGGTGAGTTGCGACGGTGCGGCTTTCAACTGGGCCATTTGGCGCTGGGCCGTTTGCAAGGCGGCCGCCGCTACCGGGTTGGTGGCCGCCGCTTGCCGTAAGCCGGGCAGTTGGGCCGTCAATTGGGCCACCTGGGCTTGACTTTGGGTCGTCAGTTGGTGGCGCAAGGTCGTTTGCAAGTGGCGCTGCTTGGCGGCCACCGTCGCTTGGTAGCTGGTCGCGTAGGGATCTTGACCAGCCGTCGCCGTCAAAGTCAAGCGGGCCAGCTGGGGCTTTTCGGCCCGAAAGGCCGCCTTGGGCAGCACTGCCACCCCACGCAGCTGGCCGCTGCCGACGGTGGTATTGCCAATTTGGTTGCGATCCAAATACTCACTGGAGCGAATAAAGCCCACCACCTTGACCCGGTGAACCTTCAGACCTGGGGCGGCCGTCAAGGTCAGCCACTGGCCGCGGTGGTAATGCTTCGCCAGCAAGTACGACAGGGCAATTTCGTGGCGGTGCTGCGGTAAGCGCCCGCTGACCAGCTGGGCTTTAGACAATTGCCCGCCCAGGCTCGTGATCCGAATGGCCGTCTGATCGCCTTTAATCACGGCATCGGCGGTATGGACAAATTCCACCCGCTTGACCCCGGCTTCCTGCCGCAAGGTCGCCTGCAGCGCCGGGGTTAACCCCGCCGGGCTGGTGACCGTCAGATCGGCCAAGTGGGTCTAGGCGTAAAAGTGGCGGGCGGTCTGGCGCATGTCCGGCCCGGTCATTTTCAACCCAACCAGGGTTAAGGACGCGACCGCCATTAACAAGAAGATGGCGATAAAACGACCCTTGGTGCGGCCAATCGCCTGCCAGGCGTCCCGCCAGAGAAGCTGCTTTTTCATCTCTGTCACCTACCATTCTAAGGTCGCAATGTCAGCCGGGTGGGCGTGGCGCTCGCTTTTTTGCAGGCGGCCGTCGTGAATGTGGAGGACCTGATCACCGATCGGCGCCAAGGCAGCATTGTGAGTCACGATCACGACCGTCGTCTGGTGTTGCCTGCTCATGTCCTGCAAAATCTGCAGGACCTGCTTGCCCGTCTGGTAATCCAAGGCCCCGGTCGGCTCATCGCACAAGAGGAGTTGGGGTTGCTTGGCGAGCGCCCGGGCAATTGCGACCCGTTGTTGCTCCCCGCCAGACAGTTGGGCCGGGAATTTATCGACGTGGTCTGCCAACCCAACGGCCGCTAACGCCGTCGTCGCGTCCATCGCGTGGTCGACCAATTCAGCAGCCAGTTCGACGTTTTCCTTGGCGGTCAGGTTCGGGATCAAATTATAGAATTGAAAGACAAAGCCGACGACTTCCCGCCGGTAGGCCGTCAGTTGCTTGGGCGTGTACTGGGCGATATCGTGGCCGTTGATAATCACTGCCCCGCTGGTGTTGGTGTCCATCCCGCCGAGGATATTGAGCAAGGTCGACTTGCCGGCCCCGGAAGCCCCAAGGATGATCACCAACTCGCCAGCGTCAATGGTAAAACTGATATCGTGGTTGGCGTCGATTTGCGTCGTCCCGCTCTGGTAGGTCTTCGTATTGTGTTTAACTTCAATTAGTGGCATGTGCTGACCCCCTTTTCCTTTCATTGTGAACGCTTTCTAAATTGACCGCAAGCAAAAAAGCGATCGTCAGTCGACAATCGCTTTGCATTCCCTTAATCTTTTGTTTCTGACTGGTGCAGCGTCAATTCCTTTTTCACCCGCTGGCGCAAGGTCGCCAAGTACCAGGCGTGCACGCAGGTAAAGGCCAAAAAAAGGCCTAAGCAAACCACAAACAGTACCCAGGCCTTGAGAATCAAGCAGGCGCCGGCGGCAAACATCGCCAAGTTGGCGACCGCCATCATAATAATTACTCCATCGTATTTCATTATTTCCCCTACTTTTGCAA
>CHCFD05601__coassemble_2342_pt1 | contig 3233 bp, 4 predicted proteins | sample CHCFD05601__metabat2_high_PE_005 | metagenome-assembled genome bin CHCFD05601
CTAACCTTGTTAGGCTTTTTTTGTTAAATGTTACGAACTAGCAATTCGCGTATCCCCAAAACTTGCGCCAAGGCCCACAAAGTGTCACCCGCCCGGAAAGTATAGGTTTGATCCGTTGGCGCAATGCGGGGCGCAATCTCCGCCGGCGTCGTCGCTCGCCATGGTAACAAGCTCGCCGCATCAATCGTGGTTAGGCCTAAGCCTAAGGTAAACGCGGTTAAGCCAATCGCAATCCAATGGTTTCCTTTCTTAACTAACTTGACCCGGTACAGCCGGTCAGCAATCATTTGATATTTATGTTTCATTTTCCTCCCCCTTTATTTTAAAGATAATTTAACCAATGGCCCACTCTGCTTCAAGTTAATTCTAACTTAACTTCTTGCTTTTTTCACTTATTACGCGAAAAAAGAGGCTGATCAGCGACACAAGTCCAAAGCGCGCCGGTTTTTTCGTAGTTTAATTTCTTGATTCGAAATGCAACGAAAAACAGATTTAAGCGTTTCGAATCACGCGATTATGAAACGAAAGCTTTTTCGAATTATAATTATCTGATCCGAAAAGGCTGCTTCGACCTTTTAAATTAACCAAAACGGTGACGACCAAGCATTGCTGGTCATCACCGTTTGTTTTATTCATCCCCGCGCAAATACTGTGCCACCACGGCGATCATCACGTCACCGTACTGACGTAATTTCACCTGGCCGACCCCACTGACCTGCAGGAATTCAGCCGGGGTCTGCGGTTGCAAACGGGCCATGTCATGCAAGGTCCGATCCGAAAAAATGACAAAGGCCGGAACCCCTTGTTCGTCCGCCAATTCCCGCCGCTTTTGGCGCAGCCGTTCAAACAGAGCCGCTTGTTCTGGCGTTTCGACTGGGACTGCGGCCGCTTTTTTCACCGGCCGTGGTTCCACCCGCCGTTGGACGGTCGCTTGCCCGTGTAAAACGGCCCGGCCGGTCGGGGTGACCTTCACGACGGGGAACTGGCCCCCCTCTAACATTAAGTACCCCGTCGCCACCAGGTAGTCAATTAAGCGGTTGGCCTGGGCTTGCGAATAGTCCGTCAATTGATTATAGTGGGGCAATTGATCGCCTTCTACCTCGCGCACCCGCTGGTTGGTTGACCCCGTCGCAATCTGGGCGACCAGGGCTTTCCCGAAGCGGCCGTGCAATTCATCTACTACGGCAATCAGCACCTGGGCGGCCGCCGTCACATCTTCAACTTCGCGCTCGTCGAGGCAATTGCTGCACCGCCCACACGGTGGGCATTCCTGGCCAAAGTAGGCCACCAAATTCTGCTGGAGACACTGGGGCGTATTAGCGTAGCTGGTGACAGCTTGCAGTTTGGCGTATTGCACCTCCCGGTACGCTTCATCGGCGTCAGATTGATCCAAAAACCAGCGGTACTGCTGGAGATCATTGGGGTGATAGAGCATTACCGCTTCACTGGGGAGGCCATCCCGACCGGCCCGCCCCGCTTCTTGGTAGTAGGACTCCAAATTTTCGGCACTGGTGGCATGGAGGACAAAGCGGACATTGCTTTTATCGATTCCCATCCCAAAGGCGTTGGTCGCCACGATTAAGGGCAATTGGTCAGCTAAAAAAGCGTCTTGAACCGCCGCCCGGTCTTCGGGCGCCATCCCCGCGTGGTAGGCCGCCACGTCAAAGCCCTGGCCCTGTAAATATTCAGCCAAGCTTTCCACTTTTTTGCGGGTATTGGCGTAGATGATTCCCGCTTCGCCGGCGTGGGCCTGCAAGTACTGGACGATGTATTGGCGGTCCGGGACCTGCGGGTGGACGACCTTAAAGGCTAAATTGTCCCGGGTGAAGCTGGTAATCACGAAGTTAGCCGCCGGAATCGCCAGCTGTTCGCCAATGTCTTGGCGGACCGGCGGGGTCGCGGTGGCGGTTAAAGCCAAAACCGTCGGGTGGGTCGGCAGCTTTTCGATCGCTGCTTGCAGCTGCCGGTAAGCCGGGCGAAAATCATGCCCCCACTGGGAAATACAGTGAGCTTCATCGATGGCAATCAAATCAATGGGCAAAAAGGTCAGCTGATATTGAAAGAATTCCATCGCTAAGCGCTCCGGGGTTACGTACAGGAGCTTGAGCTTCCCCTCATACGCCTGGCGCAGGATCGGGTTGACCTCTTCTTTGGGAATCGTTGAATTGATCGCCGCGGCCGGAATCCCGTTTTGGCGCAGGGCATCGACTTGATCCTTCATCAGCGCTAGCAGCGGCGACACCACCAGCGTTACCCCCTTATTTAACAAGGCCGGAATTTGGTAGCAAAGCGACTTCCCGCCCCCCGTTGGCATCACCGCCAGGGTATTTTGGTGGTTTAAGACCTGCTGGATCACTTGGGCTTGGCCCGGGCGAAATTGTTCATAACCAAAGACGGTTTGTAAAATGGCTTGTGCGCTCGGCATTATTTTTCCTCCCTCGTTAAAAGCTTACTCTAAAAAACACGGTCAGAATCAGAAAGCTCTGACCGTACGCTCCTACTACTAAATTTGCTGCCCCGTTGCATATCCCGGACTTCTCCGCAACCTTAATTTCATCCTTCGAGCGCCGGTTTCAGTGGCGTTAAATTTAAGGTCACCCTCATCCCTAAACCGGAAGCATAACGATTTAATGTTTCCAATGACGGAACTGAATCCAAGCGTTCGATTTTGGCTAATTGCGATTGACTCATCCCAATCCGCTCTGCCAGTTCGCGTTGGGTTAGGCCGCTTTTAATGCGCTGCACATGTAAGGCGGCTAAAGTGTCAATTACCGAAAGTTCCTCTTTAGAAATACTAGTAATGCTGTTTTTACTCTTTTCCCAATCACCCATTTCGGTGTCTCCTTTCCCAATCATCAATTAAATTCAGCGCCCGCTCAATTTGCCGTGGATCAATTTTATTTTGTTTTTTAGTGTAGTGGCTTACCAATAAGAACGCTTTACCGTCCCAAGTGGTATAAAAGACCCGCTCTGGAAGTGGCCGTAATTCCCACAATTTGTGACGGTAACCCTTCAGAAACTTCGCCTGAGGCATCCCAAGATTAGTTCCTAATCCCTTTAACAATTCAATTTGATACGCCAATTTTTTTAAGACGGCGACATCTTGCTTTTGACTACTATGCGCTAAACGATCATTGAACTTCTCCCACTTAGCTAAACCTAACGGTTTGAACGCTTAAAGTGGGAGATTCTGAGAACATCGCATACTTACACTACCGTTCTCAAAAGAATTT